>ENA-ORXF01000650-ORXF01000650.1-marine-metagenome-genome-assembly--contig:-NODE-650-length-24106-cov-5.841067_pt1 | contig 24106 bp, 42 predicted proteins | sample MGYA00237864_ERZ511476 | MGnify/ENA primary metagenome ERZ511476 (study PRJEB26306, sample SAMN06343908) | marine metagenome | isolation source: coastal waters | place: Atlantic Ocean: West Antarctic...
TATGAAGATGCGTAAAATCACTTGCATGTGAACCTATATTAATAATTCTTTTATTAAGTTTGGCTGCATAGTATAGCATTTCAACTTGTTCAAACCCGTCGTGTTTACAATTAATAAACACATCACAGGTTTCTAAACTTTCGTCATTGCCAAACTTATCAACTAGGGCTTTACCTAATCCACGTCTGACACCAGTTATATACATTTTCATTCTGATTTTTCAGCGTCTTTCTCATCTTCTTCTCGATCACGCCTCGCAATCCAGTCCCAGAATGTTTCTTGGTTATCTTCCATATTCCCTCCGTAACTGTTTTATAACGTCTTCAGTACGCGTAGGATACTCTCCTAGGTATGTACCGGCTTCTAATGCATCTGTTGTAACAAAGCTTTTGTGTTGATGTTCAATCTCATTATAACTATCTAATAATCTATGAACTAATCTATCAAAGGCACCATCACTAAGTAATGGATCATCTTGTACATAGTATGCATATGATGCCATAATATACCATGGGATCATCATATTAGGTTTAGAGTCGATTACATCCAAACACATCTTTTCATATATGGATATAAGCTTTTCGTCGCTATCTGACACGATAACTTCCTTCTATCATTACACTATATTTATATTATTATAGCATACAATAAAGGAATTGTAAACCTATTATTTTTCATTTCTGTATTCTTTTAAATACGGAACAAGATCGAATATATCTTCGTCATTTTGGCGAACTACTAAACAAAAGTTAATCCATTCCATCATTCGTGATCTAATGATATCATTTGACGTCCATTCATCTTCAGTAAGTTTTACACTCATAACATTATTAACATCAAATACATGTAGCTTATCATTTATATAACTAGATCTATGAGCAATCTTTCCAAAATTCTTACTAGAGTCAATCTTAGTAAAATTAGAATTGAGATAAGATGAAAGCTTTTCTTGTCCTTCTTTTATATGATGTTCATACAAATGCAATGGAGAACAGTATTTTGGAAAAGTAACCATATTAGCTGTACCAAATCTGCGTATTCCTGGAATGTCAATCCAATAATCAATTAGCTTATCTATATCCATCCAGTTGTATATGGATATCGTAGCAACAATTTCTATGTACCTGCCAGCATATTCATGATAACGTTTGATATTATTTACAGTCTTATCAAAATTGCCACCACGTATCCAATTATAAAGACTACCTATTCCATCGATGCTAGCGTAAATGTATACTTCTTTAATTTTGTGCAACAGCTCAATGACTGTTTTTGTAACCAATTGAAAGTTTGTACATATCTCTACTCTACAATTAGGATTTGTTTCAGCTACTTTCCTTAGAATTTTTATATTGTTTTGATCAGCAAAAGGTTCTCCACCTTTAATAGTTAAATGTTGCAAGCCAGGAACAATGTCAAGGATCTTGTCAACATCTTTGTCAGTCATTTTATAGGTTTTAGTAAAGAACTTATGATTTTGATTTCTCCATTTTAAACCATAATCAACAGCGCTTTGTTCATATGGTGCCCATTTTGAAGAATATTTTCCAGAGCACATTACACACATTTGATTGCATATATTACTTGTAGTAATCTCTAAGAATCGTATTGGTATGACATCACTTGAAATATCTTTATCATATGTTGGAAATTCAAAAGAATAATTATACGCATAAAACCGAGCTGTACGACCTGCTTTATGATGAACCCAACATGTATTGCATTGTGGTGGAAAATTCTTATTTTTAAAATCTGTTCTTAGTTGATTGTAAATATCACCATTAAAAAAATCAGTGATATTATCAATATCTTTAATATGACCTATTGCAACTTCATCAGAAGCACAGCATAGTACAACATCGCCAATTGGACTAATTGTAATACCAGTATCTGGAACTATGCATTTCATTATAGACTAGCCTTGGCCTCTATACTTTTTATAGCTAGCTTTTTTATTCTTATTCATAGAAGACATTTTTACATTTCTACGTCCAATAGAAGTTTTCTTTTGGTTTTTTTCGGGTTTCCATCCCGGAGCATTTACTTGTTGTATTGCCATTATATTACTTTCTAATTGTTCTTATTTCTACGTTATCACCGACTCTAAATTTTATTTTATCGTGGTGGTGATATATTACAAATTGTTTATCTGGAAACTCTCTAAATAGGCTTTGCCATATAGGTCTCCAATTGTCTGATAGACGTAAGTTATTATCATTATGTCTATCTGAGTTGAGATATAAATCTGTACAACTCCTTAGATCCATATCAAACATAGAATTAAATCCATGCATATGTATCTCTTCGCATTTTAAGTGGTCAGCAACATAATGTGTTGCAAAATGTCCACAGTTAAGATCGGTATAATTCGCTACATATTCTGGTAGCACTAAATAATACTCTTTGAAATGCTGATTGTATTTCATACGAAAATTAGGATGTTCATTAATATAATGATGTGGCCGTGCACCCATGATCCAATCACCTGGCACTTGTACACTTCCTGTACTAATAGCTCTCATCATTTTAAAATCAACTAAACACGTGCCATATACATTTGGTACATGCATAGGTGGCAAGTTACAAGTTACTTTAAATCCCTTTGCAGGTTTATAAGAAGTAATAGCACCATCGCCATTTCCAATCACGTGTCCAACTCTAGCCATTTCGTATTTTTTCCTGTATTTTTAGTTTACCTTTACGGCCCGTCCAATGCATTATTTTCTTGGCCGGGTTATCTTGATTATCTATAAGTTGTATTCGTAGCCAATTAAAGATATTTGGTAATGAATTAATGTATTGTAATCTATGTATATCATCGTTAAACATTGAATGTAAAACCTCTTGATCACCATCAGTCTGATACATTGTAACTTTATGAGCCCATGCTTTGAGTATTTCTGGTTTACCTTTAAATCCTACTACGCCTGAATTATGCCAAGTTTCTTCAGTGCGAAGAGACCAAGGTAAATCTTGTACCATATTAAGTTTGTCTTTAACTAATAGACTAAATATACTTTCTATGTTACCAAGTATTTCACAATCAGTATCTATCCATACAGTCTGTTCTGCAGGACAATCTATCATGACTTGTGGTTTTTTAAACCAGCCTTTGAGATGACTATATTTTTCCATCATATCAATTGTATGATATCCTGCTAGTTCTAATCTTTCTTTCATAGCAAGTGTCAAACCAAAATCACCCACAATAATAGGAATCTTTTTGTTATGTTTATGGAAGTTTCTGAGAAACCATAGTAACATCCATTCAGTAGTCTTATCACATCCGGTTAGGAATGCTTTATCATATGATTTTGTATGCGTCATTATAATTGTGCTTTGCTAAGCATCCTTTAGTTTTTTGAATGGTAGTGAATGAATCTCTTGCTTCGACTGGCCAAGGATAATACTCTTGTAACAGTGGAAATGTTTCTTTATGGAGATACACGTCTGTCGGTTTAGCATATATCTTTGCTTGCTCAATGAGCTTCTCTGCGCCCCTGGGCCTAAGTCTGTAGGCGTGCGCGCCCGGGAAGTATTGTTTACTTGTAAGAGGGTTGACACCAAATGTCTTTGGATCTATCCACTTGCCATAAGAAGGCTTGCCAAGTGACACGACTTCTTTATATGGAATGTTTTCTGGTACTTCATTTACGATATAAGCATCGTGTTCAAAGATTGTAAACTCTTCGTTCTGCTCTAAACACATACTCCAGAGTGTAAAGTGTGACATGAATGCAGCCACACAGTTGTCGTATCGTGAATATTCTTCATGAAAACCTTGCACATTGATGCCAAGATCTATGGCCATATCAACTGGATTATCACTCGGTATTATAGCATCAAACATTTTGATATCAAGATCAAACATTTTACCGCTTCGAATACATCTACCAGCTGCTCCAACTGACATTGCATTACTTCTTATTGTTATAACATGATGTTTCATGTGGTAGTACTCGCTACTTGTTGTGTGTCTGTATAATATATTTTAGTAACACCCATCCGTCTTATAAGCTGATCACACATAAGTGCATCATTCGGCCATAAGCCATATGATTGAGCTGCTTTTATACACGAGATAGCGCCTCTTGGTTTAATTATATATGCACTGTTTCCGGCTAGTCCCTGAGGAACGTCAAAAGAATCTATTTTAGGAATTTTTACAATATCGCTTGAATAACTAAAGGTTGCTGTTTCCTGTAATGTATCATGGAACTGATTAGATCTACGAGTATTGCCAATAGGATTATTAATTCCTATAATATCATATTGTGTATCTTCTAAAATATTATTACACCGTGCAAAATTCTTTGTAAAGATTGCATCATGTTCCATTATAAGAATTGGTTTATTTATTTTAGCGCACATAGCCCATAATCTATAGTGGCTTACTGCACAAGCAATTCTATTTAAACGGTTCTTTGTAGGATATGCAGATTTTTTAAGACCAGTCTTCAGATCAGTAACTGTTCCTTCCCATGGATAATCCCATTTGAGAAGTAGTTTTGCCATATGGCTTTCTGCATTTTCTGCAGTAGTAGCCTCAAATATGTCTGGTGTAAAATCATTGCCGTGTGTATGTGAACTATTTTTTAAAGTATCAAAGGCAGCCATAGATAACGGATTATCAACCATTGTTATAACTTTACAAATTATAGATTCTTTATCTTGCAATCTGTGCTCCTCCATGTACACTAGTATGTATATCTCCGTAAGGTTCACTCATTACCTGATAGAAACCCCATTCAGCAGGAGCTAGATTTTTATCTGCATGTAGCTTATTTACTAAGTTGCTATCAAAATGTTCTTTCTTATGTATGATTAAACTATCAGGTAAATATCCATACCAATCATCTACTTCATTTAACTTAGCTTCTTCGGTAAGCGGTACTAGTCTATCTATATTATGTCCACGACTACCTCGTGTCATAAATCCAACAGGTCCTTCTTGTGCCCGTTCTATCCATGGTTTAAAATCTACTTCATTTGAAACATTCATATCCCAACGAGTTCGAATGCACATATCAATATGATCAGGTATTTTATTTAGAAGATCTGCATATGCAATGATTTGTTTATTTGCATTCTGAGTCTTATTATATAATAGTTTCTTTTCTGTGTATTCTTTCCATTTGCCATGTTTACCAACCCATTTAATATCAGATATTGGATGATAATCAATCTCAGGCTCTTTGCAATACACGAGTCTATTATGATATTCTATTGGAGTTTTAGTAACATTATCATTCCAAGTATGAAAGAATATTTCACACTTAAATATATCAACAATGTTTTGTATTAATTTTTCGGCATTTTTTACTTGAGGTCTATACTGCCCAGTTATTAAAATCGCTGTTTTCATTTAATGTCGCTTTCAATTCTTCTGGCGTACCCATGCCAATCATTTTTTTTACAGGATAGTGTGTCACATCACCCTTTATATAGTTATACACTGGTGCAAGATAGAACTCACCATTCACTCTATCATCTGCTGCTATCATTCGTTCGGCTGCTTGATGAAACTCACGCTCTTGATGAAAGTAATATACACCTGTCGTTGCTATGTTTGATTTAACGCCGTCAAACATATAATCTTTTTCTTGTAGTTTTGTCACAGTATTTGTTGTGCCATTCACTGTAATATAACTATGCTTTGGTTCATCATGATCTGGGTTAAACGTCATGATAGTTCCACCATAGTTTTCATATGCCCAGTGCCATCCTTGTCTTAGTCCATCAAATCTTTTACGATCCCATATTTGTATCTGATCTGTATTTGCAACCATAAGAGAAGAGAATGACTTACGATGAGTCGCTAACATGACTGTACATGCTGCACCTTCGGTCAGTCCGTCTGTTATTACGATCTCTATCTTTGAATCACAATGTTTTATACGTTCATCTATTGCATACTTTTCTACATGATCCTTACGTACAATACATGTTACTTCTTCAAAATCCATTGTGTTTCCAAGATTCTCGATGACTCTCATAAACATAGGTTTGCCACCTACATCTATTAATGGTTTTGGTAAATCATATCCATCATCAAAAAACCTTGAACCGTTTCCGGCCATAGGTAATATCAGTCTCATTCTAAGCTCTTCCTCATTGTGTTACATCTTTCATATATCGAATCGCCAGTATGTAACCAACCACCTATCGATGCCATCCAATCATTGCCAATCATTCCGCGTATTTCTCTTGCTACTTCAGGATTCATGCCACATGATAATGAAGCAACTCTGTCATTTTCTGTACAAAGTTGTATTGCCTCAAGTGTTTCTTCTTCGCTCTCACCTTCAGGATAATATCCACCTAACATGCCGACATGCATTGTATCGATACCAGCCATGATACCTAGTTTAACAAGTACAGGCCATGATATACTAAACCTATTGCCAGGATCAGTAAGAATACGAATGCCACTCCTTTGATAATGGCAAGCAAGATCCCACTTATGTGCAGTAGTATAAGCACCAAGACCAGACCAGAAATTAATGTGAACACAATCACCTCCATGTGATTTTACTACTTGTAAGTTTTCACCTAATTGCATAGGATCTGCATTTACACAGTAGCTATAAAGTACGTTTGAATTTTTTCTTGAGATCAGTTCTGATATAGCATTTACTCTATGCCATAATGGTAGATAACTTGTATTAGCAAGGATCTCATCTTCTTTAATAAAGTCTGCACCACCATCAATCATTTCAGTTACAATGCTGACCAATTGAGCTACAGTTAATCCTGATTTAGGTTTAACAATAGCACCAAACAATGGTCTATTCTCTGCACCAACTCGTTCTTTGAAAGCTTTCATTCCAAGAACCGGTTCATTCATATATGGCAGACCTTCGATATTCGTTACACGACATCGTTCTACGCATGCAATATCGCTCTGTCCACCTTGAATGACACATAGCAACTGACTTATATTTGGCCACATCCATGCGTCAAGCGGATACTTAATCTTTACGATATTACCTTCAATAGAATGTACAAGAGCTTCGAATGCTTTAATGTTTGGCGCATTCTCTATCTCACTACGAATATTAGGATTGCCAATGCTTTGGCCAATCGCTATGTTGTGTGCTGCATCTGCGATGTCAGGACCTTCAACTTCGTATGTTACTGTATAGTATTTCATGATATCCTTATTTATAGTAATAGTTTCTAGTTGCTGCTGTCCCAAAATCAAATCCGAAATAATCTATATCGTCTTTATACCAGTCAGCTACAATTTGTATAGTTTCAGGTGTATATATCTCTCTGTATATACCATCATATGTACCAACATTTGTCTCTGGTACGTAATAATTTTTTGGCAAATCTAAATACAATCTCAAATCATCATCATAATGTTCATATCGCAGTATATCACATACGACTTTACCTTCGTCATTTGTGATATATTCTAACTGGCTATACCATCCTCGTGAAGCTCTTTGCCATAGATACGGAATGTTTGCAAACTGATGTCTGCTTTCTAACCACTCTTCAAAGGAACCCATTGATTCTTCGTTTTCATTCTTACGTGAATAGAAATATCTTGAGATAGTTCTATCCCATGGATTTCTTACAATTGCAAATGGTGAATGAATGCATTCTGGTTTAATATCTCTGATTCGAGCATGATCCCAGTTTCCTATCATATTCCAATATTTCATATCTGGTTCATCAAACTCAAAGTAATGAGTAGGAGTTCCCCAGTTATCTGTAGTCTCTGGTAACCAAATATGTTTATCGATTGTAGTAGTTGTAATTTTATCTTTTACTACATTATTCCAGACATCATCAGGATCATCATGATATAGTGACGATCCACCATTCTTTGGAATATGTATAAGAAGTTTAGGCTCTGTAGACATTGCGACTTGCTTCTGTTTCAAAGGTAAATCCAAAATATTCAATGTCTTTTGCAAAGTGTTTGGCAATCTTTAGTTTGCTATAATCATTATAAAAGGATTTATAGTTTGTGAGAATATGGCCTCTGTTTAAATGATTTAAAAATACTTGATGCCCTAAATATTGCTGCAAGTTAACTTGTAAATTATCAAATGGTAATACATCTATCATTACTTTACCGTTTATCGATACCCAATCTAGTTGTTGTGCAAAACACTTATGTGGAGGATTACACCACCAATGACTGTTGTAAGTAAAGTGATCTAGATTAGAAATAAATGTAAGAAACGACATAGGCTTTGTATCTGGATGTCTTTTCTCATGATACAATGAAACCATTCTTGCCCATGGATTACGTACAACCGCAAACTGACTATCAAACATTGAGTTTGGTTTTAGTTTACTATGCGGTAAATGTTTATCCATTCCTATTTTTGTTATGTACTCTGGTAATTCTTCTCTTGTATCTTTATAGCTCATAGGACTTACCCATTGGCGTATAGACGTACCAGCGTTTTTAGGGATATGGATAAATCTCTTCATTAGATCTTATGTGGTGTGCCGCGGTCAGCTGACCATGGCATTGGAAAGTCAAATGTATTTGCAATCTCGTAATCATCATACTCAAAGCTATTTACAAGTTTAGTCCAAGGTGTTGCCATCAAATGAACCTTTAGCATCATTCTCTCGTTATCAAAGTTATTTACTACACCGTGAAACTCATTGACATTCAAACAAATAGGACTTGTATAGTGATGACTTCCAATTATTTCACCTGCTACATGTCTATTACCTTTCTTATCACCGTACAAATCTATTATACATTTACCACGTAATGGAATATTAATAGAACTCATTGCTCGTAGAAACGAAGCTGTATGAGGCGGTAATACACCATGAGGTGGCATACGTATGAAACTGAACTTGAGCATATGCTTTAGTTGATTCATATCAAGGCATGAGCCCATATCTTTCATGAGTTGCTCAAACATATTAGCAAGCCATATCCAGTGAGGCATATCAGTTATATTACCATAGTCTATGTGATATGTTTCTTGTCCGGCTGTCTCATTCTTTAGATATCTAAGATTTCTATTGAAGTAATCATTGATTGTTGCGATCTCTTGACTAGCATCATAATCTACTTCTGCTAATCTACATTTTTGTATAAACTTCATATTTGCTTCATTAACTCCTCTACGTTTTCACCTGCCTCTGGCAGTTTATCTTTTAAGAAGAAATGCACAAAGTGACAATCCTTAATTCTTGTATTAGCACTGAACAAACCGTTCCATGTCCAATGCATATTCTTTACTTTTAGCTTATCTTCTTTAATCCATGTGTTTAAGAGTGTCTGATCAGTAGACCATTTCCATGGACCAAGTCCGTCTACAAATGCTTTAAACTTAGGTTGACGTAAGAATTGTAATGGTGTCATACCCTTTAGATAGTTGAGTACAGACTTGTTCATAATCATAACGCCCATATTCATGAACTCATAACCAAGATCATTCTTTTTAAAGTCTACATGTTTGATTGATTGATATTGCATTGCAGAATAGCCACGAATCTTAGATTTGTATGCTTTTGTAATAGGCATTTCTCTTTCGACTACACCTCCAAAATCATACTCTGGTTCAAGAAACTCAAATACATTAGGTGCATAAGGACGTATGTATACATCACTATCAATAATAGCAACTTGATCATACGATCTTAAATATGCAAACGCATTTTCTTTCTCAAAGATAGGAAGATATCCAAGACGTGCAGTCGCTTCTTTAGATCTATTTGTCTGAAATACATCAGGCGTAATCATAAGAATTGGCTGCTCTTGTAGCACATAATCTATATCATGTGCTTTACAATATGCTTTTACTGATGCAGTACAGTGATCGTACAGTCGAGATTTTTTCCCGACATATACTTGATATATCAATCTTTTCATAATAAACTCTTTTCTTTATTTCTCTGCGTATAGTGCTGCTAACTTAGCCATATTGGCTTCTATTTTTACTTGGTTATCTTCGATTTTCTTCTGGTTCTGAGACGGCTTATGATCGAATACAATACGTTCTAGACGCAATGATGTTATTCTCTCGTTTGGCACGTAACGCCAAGTATATGTACCATCAGCTTTTGTGATGCCAAATACGGTTTGTGCTATTCCAACTTTTACAATGATTGCATTCTCTTTATCGAGTATGACATGATCACCTTCATTGAATGATTTATTCATAGAAAACTGCAGGCCTTTTGCCATCTTTGTAATATAGTCTTTTATACTCAATGCAATGATGCCTGATACTAATACGCCTATCAAAGGCATGATTAGTTGTGTAAGATCATTCGCAACATTTACCTGATCCATTTGATTTCCTTCTAGTTTAAGTTTATACTCACATTCACTAGTACTTCATCACCAAGTCTATATGGTATGGATGTTCTGCTTTCGCCGTAGTATCCATTCCATGTATATGTAATATCATAGCTATCTATAACCTTTGTTAGAACTTCTTCATGCACTGTTTCACATACACGTCTTTTATTGTCTGATCCTATGAGACCACCTGCAATAGCACCGACCGCTGCACCACCATCTTCACCGGTTATTACTTTACCAGTAACGCCACCTAGTATTATGCCAAGTAAAACATTACCTGGATCAGGAGCTTGTCTGCATTGCTGATGTGGTATGTATGTAGTAACATACGCATAGTTGTGCTGCACAGATACGATTCTACCGTACTCTGCTGCATTAGCATAATGACCTATGCCACCTGCTATAAATGCCAATCCTGTAGCAATAACTGTTTTTTTAATAGCTCTCATAATATATCCTTATTTATAATACTTTTTGCAATTGCAATGCTCTCGTCATAACCTGGCCGAAAGCGATTACTCTTATGCCCGTATCGCACAAAATGTTTTAGGTTATCAACAGTTCCGGCTGGACTTTTTAGTTTAAAACCAGTCGTAAGTTCTTCCCATTGATATCGAAGATTTAGGTAATTACCCATTGAGATATTCATATATTTCCTTCCAGTCTTTTACTACAGTTACATTCTCGTGTAAGTCACGATTCATATTATGCCCATGTTCTATGAGCAATGTATCAAGACCTAAGCTAGCACCGAGATTTGCATTCTCGACTTTATCTTCGATCCATATCATACCAGTATCTTTATATTTATCTAAAGCATCATCTTTGTCTGCTCCAGTATCAAGAAACGTATAATCTTCAAAGGCTGTTTCGCCAAATAACTTTTCAGTATTCATACGACGTAATCTACACGCGTGTTTGTCTAGTGACAATGAAGTAATCATATGAAATGTAAATCCACATTCTTCATGTAACTTTCGTACATAATGCATTGCATCACGTAAAGGAGGTAAGAAACCCATTGCAGCACTTGCATTAAAATGCTTTACAAGACCTTTAGATTCTGTACGAGTTATGCCATAACGATCACACATATCATATTCCATCCCAGTCTTCTGAGATTCGTATCCACGTGATTCCATCCAACAAGTAAAGGCGTATTCCCAATTCATGAGTACGCCATCACAGTCCGTTAGGATTTTATGTCTAGATAATCTTTTGTATGAGTTCATATAACGAAACCTTTCTCACGTATTCGACGCTTCCATGCGCCGCCTTCCATTTGCTCATCAACTTGTAGATCTACAAAATCTACAAGCTCTTGATGTGATGGATCTTCATCAACATAGGGATGTGCCTGTATCCAAGTGTGCATAGCTTTTTTGACTATCTGTATTTGATAAGGTGATAAACCACTAATTTCCATAATATATTCCTTTATATTAATATTATAACACGTCTTAATGACGTTGTAAACCGCTAAATGAATCAAACTGTTGAACACCTTTGTCAACAGTTATATGACTGCCATAATGTTTGTTTAACCAACGGTCAGAAACAAGAACTTCTATTTCATGATTAGGTAGAGCATTGACAGTTACTGTAGTACGATCTACGCGTACAGAAGTGTATTTGTTGTGTGAAACAAGTACATCAAACAAATGATAAGCTTGAGCTTTAGATTCGATATTAGATTCACTAACATAAAAATCGCCAGTACTTGGATTTTCAGCAACTACATTGTAGGTGTAAGTTTTAGATAGTTCAGTCATATTTTATTCCTTTTTATTAACTCTATATACACTATAACACGAAACATATGATATGTACACAACAAAATGCAAATTAATGCATTTTGTTATTTTATGTGATATTTATGATACAGGTATAGAAATGATGCCAGAAGTAGGTGAAATTATATGGTAGTTTGTATTTAAAAATAATTCAAGATCAGATTTTGAGTTTGAAGAGAATTTGTAAATAGGATTTCCGCCGGCGGGGCCGGTTTTAGTGATTAAAGAAAAGAATGTGTTAAAGGGTTTTGTTAAAGATGGTAATTGTTTAATAGTGTCAGAATCGATATCTAGATTAATTGAAAAGTTAGTGTTTGGCATGAAGCCTCCTATGTTATATAGTTCAATATAACACGATACATATCAGATGTACACTACAAAATATACTTTAATTAAAGGTGTAACAAAAATGTTACAGTCCTATAAAGGACGTTGCCGCTGTTTTAGGTGATATAGTTCGATTGTCTCTAGTAGTGATGTTGTCCAATTATCTCTGTGTTCTATATAAACCATAGGCTCTTGGTTGTCTATATCCATTATAGTCACGAGATTTGTAATTGGCATACCAGTTCGTTCTTCCCACATGATAGCGTATGCTGCTTCTTGCATAAAGTAATTAGTAACCCATTCTCTTTTTTTAGGCTTCTTACTTGTCTTAAAATCAATAATACTAGGTACGCCGTCAAACTCGCCAACACAGTCTACTCGACCTGCTACGCCAAGATGCTTACTATATAGCGGAGCTTCTTGTGCAAATATCTTACCAATACGATTTAAGCTTGGTTTAAGATTAGTAAGGCTTGCCGTAATATGTGGCATGACTTCTGGTAGTTTTTCATTATCAAGATACTTCTCAACAAGGTCGTGCACGGCTGTACCACGAGTTGTTGCTTTATGAGATATCTTATTCGCTTCTTCTTCGCCTACACGTGCACGCCATGCAGCAATACTATCTCGGCTTAGTACACTAAGTACTGTTGTAATACTAGGATACGATTCTCCGGTTGGAGTTACATATTTTCTACCGTTCTTACCGGTCTCTACTTCAAGATCGTCATAACCAATCTCTATCTTTTCATGAACAAACATTACCAAATATTCCTATACGTTTATAGTATTGTGTTTACCAGAACCGGATTTAATTCTTTTCAAATTATCTTTCCAACCATCATCTGTTTTACTTAATACACTGCCAACTCCTGAGATAATCTTAGGAACTGCTAATTTCTGAATTAGATTATTATCTTCTTTCAAGAGCTCTTGTAGCTCAGTCCAGGAACAAAACACATCTGTTTCTGCTTTAGTTTTAATATTTCTTAGGGTATAACTAGGCATTGCCCATTTCTCCAACTAGTTCTAAGAATGTTATCATTGCGATCTTCTCAAATTCCCATGCATCCTGTTCATGAGGTCGCGAATCATACTCATATGTTTTGGTATCTACACCTTTATATATGCTTTCTTTTAAGTCACCACACGCAATCTGTTCTACATGTTTTATTTCATGGAACAATGTAAGTAGTATATTATTGACGCTTTGATGTTTATTGATTTCGATGAGTATTGCATCTTCTTCTTGACGTGTATCAATTGTACCACCGCCTTCGCCTTTCTCATCAATAAAGTGTATATCAACCAATAAATCATTCTGATGCATAAGACCAAAAGCCATATTAAACCCATGATCACATGCTCTTGTAAATAAGCTTTCAGATATTACTATCGGTCTATCATGCACTACGTAATTCATTAAACCACTCCGGTACTGGTCGATCAGTCCATACCATTTTGAACCTCTCTTGTTTTGTTTGATAGAAGTTTCTGTATGATTGTACAGGATCTTCGACGATACATTGAGGAAATGCAGCCATTGCAAGCTTGAATGGTGTAAGACCTATATGTGGAATGTTTGTAGGTGGAATTGATAAGACTTCTTCTAGCTTTGTCTGTGTTGCATGAATCTTACCATAGCGATAAGTATATTCGTGACACAATGCATAGAAATGATCGTAATGCCATATATAGTTTTGTATTGATTCGCGTGTCCATACAGTTGATGGGTGATTGTAATGACATGCTTTATATAGCGTACGTTCGAGATGAGCATTTGGATGCTTGTAGTATTGTAGCATACTACCTGATTTTGATGGTCTGCGTTCCATCTTGCCATCAACCATACGATGTACAGTTGACAGCATTTGTCCTGATTCTACAATCATTTTGACTACATGCTTATCGCATTGAAGCTGAGCAGCCTTGATTGGGTTTTGATCTAGTATAAAAATATTCATAGTATTATTGTATCATGATTAAAAATGAATGTACACCTTTTATTTAGACTTTCTTATTTTACGAAGCTTAGCATATAAGCGCTGAGTTTTTTCATAAACGATTTCTTTGAGTTTACTTCTTCGCGTACGAGCTGCTTCAGATTTTGCAATACGTTCTGACTTCATTTTATTAGATTCGGAAATGCTTCTTTGACTACTTTTTCAGTAACGCCATTTGCTGGTTTCTTTTTATTTACCATATTAATTACAACCTCTGCATCTTTGGGGTGAATTGATTCTAATAATCCTATGTAAAGCTTCTCTCGTTTGAAAGCCGGCAAAGTATCACCAGTGCCACCCTTTACGATATATTGAAAGTCTGTGTTCTTTCTAAGTAGATTAGATGGAGTACTTTCAGGTAAATTAGGTTCATATGGAGGAGCTCCGGCCGGGACTGTAAATTCTACTGCCTTATCAAATGAAGCTCTGAGAACGTCTTTGAGTGCCCATGTTTCATATTTACGTAGTATTTCTATTTTCTCTACTTTGCTTCTGGCTTTACCAGCAGCTTCAAGTATCTCATATATAAGTGGATTTGGGGGTATTCTAACTTTAGTCATCAAATGAATTCCTGTACATTTTCAAGCAATAATCTGCATTGTTTAGAGACTAGATATGGAAACACTTTACTTTTATTGCTCCATGGATCTTGGCCTTCAAACGTATTTATAATACCAGTTTTTACTGTGTCTGGACATTCTCGCAGATCTATCATCTTTTTGTTACGTAAATAGTTACGATATATTTCGTCTCCTTGAGACCTTGGATCTTCGACTAATAATTCACGCAGCTTCTTACGAAGTGGCGTTTGTCTTAGACCTTCTGTAAATGTATTATCTGCTGATAGCACATTTGGCACACCATCTGATGTGTCACCTTGTAGAATATGTTCCTGTAACGTAGTACGAGGATTCTTTTCTACAATGAATTTCTTACCCATAGGTGAGAACTGTTTGACATTTGAATAGCGTTGAAGCTGTGCAAAGTCTTTATCGCTTGATACAATCATTACATCTTCAGCTTTACCGAACTCTTGTGTCTCTTCTACAAGCTGAGCAATACAATCATCGGCTTCACAGCCTTCGATATGCATTACTTTATATGGGAAGTTTTCTCTGATTTCTTCACGTATCATAGAGGTAATACGAAATACCTCAGTCCAATCAACAGATGATTTATCTCTTGTTTTCTTACGCGATGCTTTGTATTGTGGAAATACCTTCTTACGCCAGTTGCCACCTGCATCTGAGCATATAACAACCTCGCCATATTGTTTATTGAATTTAGTTCTATACATACGAATCGAATTCAATATCATATGCCGTATTATGTTCTCATCTATTGCTAGTTTCTGAACCATAATATTAGCTATTGCAATACCATTATAATCTATAATAATCATTTATCACTCCTTTGATATTATTATATCACAGTTTAAAATGATTGTACACCTTTTATTTAGTATTGCCACAAGTTTTTTGACAGCTCAAAGGAGCATGTTCTATACCTTTGTGTACACCTTTAATTACAGCTTTTCCAAATGCTATCCATTCATCAGATAATAATATATCTTCTATAGACTCATTGTTACTTAATTTTAAATCATCTTTAAATAAAGCAGTATACATTGGATCAAAGTCATTATGTGCACCATCTAATAAACAACATGGAATTAAAAACCCTCGAGCACAATGAGCAAACCCTTCTCTACGGCTTTTGGCTATAACTTTATTGTCTATTATCGTTGTGCCAGACTGTTCTGTATTTTCTAAGCATACTGGTTTAAACATTTGGATGCCATGTTTTATTCCACATTGGAATATCAGCTTGAAATTCTAATTCAGGCTTTAATTCTTCTGGTAACCATGGCCATCTATTAGAATAAACTAGATTAAATGATATTCCTAAATCTAATGCCATACTCTTACATGTCTCAATATCGTTTTGATTATACTTAAATACAATATATTTCCATACAATATTTGGCATGTATTGTCTAGCTAGCTTCATTATTTCAAACATCTTTTCACCATCTTGTCGCCGTCTATATTTTGATGAATCCTTTGGTAATCCGTCACATGCAAAATACCAAATTATATTTTTATGAGAACATTGTTCAAATATGTCTTTATACCACTTCATTGGTCTATGTGTGGCAGCATTATGAACCGTTGCATGAGCTTTGTACTCAATAACTTTACGTAGTATTTCTTTAAAATGCGGATGCATAACTGGATCTGATACTTGCCCACTAAATGTAAATCTATTAAAGTGTTTTAAATACTTCTCAAAATCAGCTATGCTTAAAGCTTCGCCTAATACCTTACCATATACCCTTAAGTGCTGTTCTCTTTGACACGATGGGCATGCAAGAGTGCATCTATTAGATATATCCATGTTTATTGATTTAGAGCTTTTAGATTGTACTACCCAAGCCCGTGAAAAGAATTCTTCTAATGTAGGCTGCATTTATTCAGGTAAAGTAACTATTCCACCAGCTATAAGAAACTTTCTATTGGCCATATGCTGTTCTACCATATCGTCCTTAGATCCACCGTGGTAACCCACAGCATGTCTTTCACCGATTAGTACATCAGTAACCATTCTACCATCAGCTAGTTTAAAGTCACCTAATACTCTACCAAACTTACCACGTTCGTCTTCACCAGATCGATCTTTGGTTGTACATAATATACAATCATGTTCAATTAATTCTTTTAATCTTGCAGATGCTGCCTTACCAAAGATTTTCTCTATAGGATCAGATGTACGTGATTCAGGAGTATCGATACCCATGACTCGTACACGTTCTTTTCTTAACCAGATGCCAAAGCCCAGATCAATATCCACATCAACTGTGTCACCATCTACAACTCTATCTAGTTCGCATTTATATTCATACATTTTAGACTCCGAAACTTTCTCCGCAACCGCATTGTGCAGTCGCATTTGGGTTTAATACTTTGAGGTATGAACCTCCTAATTCTTCTATATAATCTACTGTGCAGCCAAATACAAACATCTCTGCCATCGGGTCTAACCAAAGGTTCTCTACAGTAGGTTCAGCATCTGTGATACCCCACTCGTATTGAAACCCAGAACATCCTCCGCCTTTAACTTTGAGAGAAACGTTTGGTTTACCTGCGTTCTTGAGATATGCCTTTGCTCTTTCGGTAACTGATAATATCATCTTAATCCTAACACATGTTTTCCATGGATCTTACATCCAATAAAATTATTATAATATTCATCACTCAGTAATACATTACGATCAAACTGTTCCCGTGCTTCAAGATAAGACATTATGCCTTTCTTTTCGCACAGATGTAGTATCTCTCGATCGAACCGTTTAGCATCCGAAGTTTCAACAATCAGTTGAAGTTCTCCATTTGAGCCGTAGTAGTTCTTCCAATCAGATTCTACAACCTGTATTCTACGCCTTGTCTTACCTTTCAAAGGTTTGAGCTTACGCTTATTCCAGAATAACTTCTTACCAACGTATTTCTTGTTTGCAACTAAATCGGTAATGAGATAAACAAATCCCATATATTCTTTTGGAGCTTCATCATATAACTTGTTTTCATAATACCACATACACTTATTTATACGTCGTCATCTTCCTTATCTAAAAGTACTGGCCTAGCTGCCGTACCACACATTGGACAATATTCTGGTTCTTCTTTTGATACTATATGACATTCTTCATCACATACATCGCACTCTATAATATAAGTATCCATTAAAAATCAATCTCGCATGCACCACCCGCGCAGGCAATGGCACCCATTGTATCTACGTCAGTGTATTTCTTTTCTGTAAGATCTTCGGTCCAAGTAATCGGCGTAAAGTTCTTATTGATCTTTTCCCATTTATGTAATAGATGAGAATCTTTCAGGCAATACTCTGCCATCTTTACGTCAGACTTGCAATAGTTATCTGAAAAATTATTAAAACGCCGTACCCAATCACGGCGTATAGCGTTAACGCTATTATCCAGTGTGAGATCCTCTCCGTACCCTTGAGCTGTTGTACAAGCGCTCCAAAGGTTATCAAAAGCGCTAAGGGCGTCAACAACAAGACCGCTAGCAAATATAGCTGCTGTACCATATTTCTTTACCATTTCTTTTGCTGTGATTACAGATGTGTTAGGAGCTTGATTAAAGTCTTTGTCACCCATCATTGATAGAAATGATATTCCAGCAAATGAATATCTATTCTTAAATACGTATTTTTCTACTTTATGCCAATCATCTACGAGTATTGTATTAGATACATTATGTCGTACACCTTTATCAGCACATAGTTCTTCGTTTGTTCCGGCATTTACCCAATGCTGTTGAACAAGTTTTACTTTTTCTAAATGATCAACACCAATAAGATCTTCTTTTACATAAGATCCTTTCTTTGGTATGATAGGAAACGACACAACAACATCACTGTTTGTTGCAGACCATACACTATCTTCGACCATATAGGGATTTGCTCTTTGTATTGCCTGAGTTACCTCAGAATCTTTTGTCATCTGTACGTTTCGAATGTACATTCTAGAATGCTCTGCATGTATCCCAGATGCGGTTTGTAACAGTACACTTGCATTGCCCGAAGGTTTAACACAAGTAGTACGAGCAGCAGGATTAATACCAAGTAAGGCAGCAACTTCACGATTGATCTCCTTTACAATCTTAGCTCCTTTTTCAAGAACTTTCTTATCAAATAATACATCTGGATTATTCATCCAACCTGTAATAGAAACTCCGATGAGTGCTTCACGATCAAAAATCTTTTTACTTGTATCTGATAGAAACTTAAAATCTGTATAACCAGCTTGCATTGTACCAAGAATAGCTCCGGCACGACATGCTTTATAGAAGTCTTCTGGTGTATGACACATACCGCCATTGATCTCTGTCAGGTTACAACCTTGCCAACCAGACTTACCATTAATCTGTGGAAACATTCCAATCTCAACACAGGGGTTTGTTGTATGTTCAGTGCTCTCAACGAAAACAAAACCTGGTTCGCCAAACTCACGTACTGATTCCATGATATGACCGAACTGTTCTTTAGTAGTTGTGTCTCTTACAATCACCGCACTGTTGTTTGATCTACCACGTTGTGGGTTATCAACAAACCAGTTACCGGTTTTTGCTGTCATCATCGCTTCATCAGTAGGAGAAAATAAACATATAGTAGCAGAGCGCCTAACACCCCCACTAAGGACGGCATCAGCAGCATGCATACAAATATCATACACATTAATAGGTAGTAGGGAAGTCGGGTTTTCATTTGATAAGACTATATCCTGTAATAAGTGTTCTATTTTATCAAGAGCAAGTCTTAAACCTTCAGGACCAGGTGCTTTAAATCCACCTGATATCTTAGCGCCTCTTGGACGTATGAGACTTAGATCAAAGTAGATTCTTCGACCAGCATAATCAGGGTGTTTACCACCGTTTACAAAATAAGAGGACATAAGAACGTCTACAGAAGTTGCCCAACCTTCGATTGAATCTTCGACAACGTGTGTCTTTGGCTGCTTCGTACGAACAGTTATTTGTGGTAGCTTTTTAATATGATGTGTCTGTACAGAGAAACCTGCACCTGCACCACACAAAAGCATATAAAATATTTCACCAAAGAACTCTGCACGATCAGCATATGTAGATGTACAGTTATACATCCGCATCTGGTGTTTGAGAATTTGATCTCCACCAAACTGCAAAGCACGCTGGGCACCAAGAACTCTTTGTTCTTTATATGCCTTACGTGCTTCATCTATATACATTTGTAATCCATTACTCCCATCATTTTCTTTGGAGTAATATCCTTCGTGCATTCCTATAACTCTATCAACAGCCTCATCCCATGTTTCGTAACGTTCAAGTTCATCGTTATATCGTGAATATCCATCGTAAAATTTAGCTTCTGACAAAAGCTTGCGTGTGTCAACATGTAGTGTTGCCATTCTAGTTCCTAACTATATTTTGTATTTTTTGATTAGTACTATTATATATCATTGTTAGGAATTTGTAAACAGTTAAATGTGTGCTATTTTAGTAACTAATTACACATTTTTAAAATTAATTTTGAGGTAATCCATCGTCATCTGGAGCATTATCTAATGCTTCTTCATAGTATAATATGATGTCTTTCTGTTGAAGAATGTATCTACGCATATCAGCAATCGTCATTGCAAGGTTTTCATAACCCTGTGCAGAGATTGCCATGAATGCAAGTAGACCTTCTTCTTCTTTAAAGTTAGCTAGGAATTCATCAAGATTGGTTTCAGATACAACATACCATCTCACATCAGTGAGTTGTAGTTGTTTAGGTCTTGCTTGAATAGGAACGTTTTGTTGTATAATCTGTGGTTGTGTTACAACAATCGGTTCACTCTTCCGACCCAGACACCCCGTCAGCATTAGGATCAGTATCATCCCTAAGCCCATCGAGTAAACGTGTGACCGCATTATTTATTTTTCCTTCTAATATATATGGTTCGTCAAGTGCCATTCTTAAAATATTAATCTTAGCAAACTTAGAACGTAGTCCATCGCTATATTCTTCAGATTTTTGTAATCGCACTGTAAGCGCTTGATTTAATTCAGCTGCTTTATTCTGAGTTTCTAGCATTTGTTTTATTGTAGCATCCTTAGCATCGTTAGCGACTACTAGTTTTGCATTGTTCTCACGGAGTACTCCGAGTCTTTCTTGAGTATCGATATAGTACATATATCCGCCATATCCAACGCCACCCATAATACCCATGATGAGTAAAAATATGTAAATCTTAAGCATTTTTCATGTACTCTCTAAATCGTTTTAACATGACTGGCTGTTTATCTTTTCTACGACGACGATCAGTTACATTGATTGCTTTAATTCTTGGACCTGCATTTGGTGCCATATTGACTCCGCCTTGACCGACTGCATTACCTGGCATTTCTTCTTCTACTTTTTTCATTTTCTTATTTCTCCGGCTGTAACACATATCTTTTGATTAGTTGCCATATGAATTGCTTCATATATATCAAGGCCAAATATATCTCCGACAGGATATGAATTATTACTAATCCGTATTCTATCACCGCTAAATGCCATCTCTTCGTATGTAGAATTAAGCACTTTGTTTTCTGTAAGTCGGTATATACCAGGTGATAGTTCTTTATCTTCTAGCATAAACCATTGTGTATTTTCAGATAAAAAATCATTAAAGTCTACACCGTATTCAGTCAGACCCTGTTTAAGTTTTCTTTGGCTTACACCAAAATCTTCTTTAATCAAATATAATGCGGCTGCATACGAAGCTATTCTTGTTTTACCGCCTGGTACTTTACCTATTAACTTCTTAACATTAAATACAAGACGAATAAATCTTGTATAATAATTTGCATAATCTTCGCGTTCATCCATAGTAGAGAAAGGAGGTTTTTTAAGACGCTTACCATTCTCATCAATAATGCCTTTTTCAAAAGCTTTAGTCTTTTTAAATGGCGTAACAAGTAGAGCAAGGAATCTAAATGTATAAGCCAGATCGGCTGCTGATTTTATTAATCCCATTATATTTTCCTAAGCTTCTCTTCTACTTCTGGATTCGATTCGACATCCGTATATTGATTTGGTCTTATAGCCTTTAAAAAGACTAAAAACGGTTTTATTACTGGCCAATGCCTTTCATCAAGTTTAAGACCTAATATTTTAAGTCCACCATAATAACCAAAGACATTAAATATCACAATGAGATGATTAAGAACTAATCTCTCACCTAGTTTACCATAATCACAATATCTGTTTAATAATCTCTTTACATATTGAAACCGTTTAAGGTCTGTATAGAACTCATCAAAATCAATGCCACGTGGTGTATAATATCGTTTAATCGCAAATCGTACTAGGTTTTCTTCTAGTAGATCTTCATCAAGCTTATCGCTCATATTTTTCGCCTCTTTGAAGTTTATCCTTCGTTAAGAGTATTTATAAGATCCACTTTCGACTTACGTCTATCAAGTTCGATACCTTTTGTACGACCATATGCTTCTAGTTCAAGCTTAGTCATATTAGATAAATCGTGTGGCTCGGCTTCAACTAACATTTCAGGAACATCGATTTGCACTTCTTCAACTGGTGCAGCTTTTTTTGGTATGCCAAGATAATCATTAATGTCTGCTGTTGAAAGCTTTGTAGATTTTAATAATTCGCCTGTACGTGGGTGTGCCCATCCACGGCCTGTAGGTAATGCATCTTTTTGCCAACTAGGTGGTTGTAACATCTGTATCTTCCTCACTTTGTGTTTCTATTTCTTCTTCATTTACTTCAGCTTCTTCTTTAGGAGCATACATTGATGCATATGCTGCATTGATACGCTTAACCTGCTGAGCTACTGAAATTCGTTCATTATCATCTGCCATTGTTTTATCTTTCTTCACCAACATTCATAGTTTCACTTGATTTCTTATCACCGCTTTTACCGCCATGCATGACTGCTTTCTCGCCGACTTTACCTTTACCCTTACGAGCTTTAGAGATAGCTTTACGACGGTTGCTCAAATAATTATCTGTGCTATTAACTTTTCCATCGTTATTTATGTCAGCGTCTCCTTGACCGACTGGGTCCATTCCTTCTTCTTTTTTGCTAAATGGGTTTAGTTTGCTAAAGAACTTCTTAACTTTTCTCTTTGATTGATTGGTATTGATAGCCATTTTACTTGCAAAGTCGCGATCTCTGTTACCACCAGCTTCTCCGGCTTTATCTCCACCACTCTCGTAACCTTTTCTAGGATCTTGGTCGACTGTTTTCTTTGTTGTTGCCTTTTGAGTACCTGTAGTCGTGGCTTTCTTACCACCACCATAAACACCTACGTTTTTATCAATTTTTCTTTCTGCAGATATCCGATCGGAGATCTTTTTGGATTTGGCAATAGCTAGTTTTTTCTTAGCGTTCTTGTACAACTTGCCATCAGCTGCAGCTTTAGTACCTTTAGTCGTGGCATCTTTACCACCGCTATAGTCTATTTTCTTTTTGCCAACATCTTTTAGATTTCTAGGTTCGTTATCACCTGTTGGAGCTACACCTTTTCCTTTAACTCCAGTTAAGTTACTAACTTTTTCTCCATCTTTATTTGGATTATTGTCTTGCGCTGCTTTACCTCCCGTATAAGCATTCGTTGCAACGTCCTTTTTCTTAGTTGCATCTTGAGTACCTTTAATCCGAGCAGCTTTACCTTTACCAAAATTTAAATTCTTACCAACAGCAATTTGGTTTGGGGTTTTAGTTTTGCCTGTATTAACTGCGGGAGGTGTATTATTGACAGTTACTTTAGGAGGAGTAACGTAGTTAGTCTTTGCACTGTTATCATTCGGGTCTCTCTTAGCTACTGGTTTCTTAATAACTGGTTTCTTAGCACCTACGCCTTTTAGATCAAGAGGTTCATTGTTAGCTGTTGGAGCTACACCAGTTCCTACTCTACCAGATGGACCACTTTTTCGTGGTGTTTTAGCTGCAATTGATTTATTAGCTCTTGATCCATCAGGATCAATACGAGTACCTGGTTTAGGTGGTTTAGGTGCAATTGATTTATTAGCTCTTGATCCATCAGGATCAATACGAGTACCTGGTTTAATAACTGGTTTCTTAATAACTGGTGGCTTAATAACTGGTTTCTTAATAACTGGTTTCTTATGTAAAGTTC
>ENA-ORXF01000653-ORXF01000653.1-marine-metagenome-genome-assembly--contig:-NODE-653-length-24068-cov-6.741236_pt1 | contig 24068 bp, 23 predicted proteins | sample MGYA00237864_ERZ511476 | MGnify/ENA primary metagenome ERZ511476 (study PRJEB26306, sample SAMN06343908) | marine metagenome | isolation source: coastal waters | place: Atlantic Ocean: West Antarctic...
TAGCGTTCACTTAAGTGAAATAGATGCAAAAAAGATTAGGAATGGGCGTCTAGTAGACTATAATGCTGCCCTAGATTTAGAAGGATTAGTAAGAATATACGAAGGTAGAAGTTTATTTATAGGATTAGGAAGTACAGATTCATCGAATACAGTCTCAGCTAAGAGACTTCTTAGTTACTCATCAAATTAATTAACATTTACCATACAAGAGGAAAATATTTTGGCATTAAGTACAGAAAATAAAAAAGAAATAGTATCTAATTTTGGAAGAACAGAAAACGATACAGGGTCTTCAGAGGTTCAAGTGGCTTTATTGACTGCTAATATAAATGCATTGCAGTCTCACTTTAAAGAAAATTCAAAGGACCACCATTCACGAACTGGTCTTATAAGAATGGTTAATCAACGCAGAAAACTTCTGGACTACATTAAAGGTAATAAGCCTCAGGTATACACTAAACTCGTAGCTGATTTAGGCTTACGCAGATAATTTAATTCAATTCACAGAAACATCAAATTAAATTTATACTCAATTAGGGGTATAAAAAAATAAATATTCATTATGGAAAGTTATAAAAAAACAGTTAGTTTAGGAAATCAAGAGATACTATTGGAGACGGGTAAAATTGCTCGTCAAGCAACAGGTGCTGTCTTGGCAACTTGTGGAAATACGCAAGTATTAGCTACAGTCGTTGTAGGAAAAGCTCCCGGTGACCATCAAGATTTTTTCCCATTAACAGTTAACTATCAAGAAAAGACGTATGCAACTGGTAAAATACCTGGTGGTTTCTTCAAGAGAGAAGGCAGGCCTACAGAAAAAGAAACGCTTACTTCACGTCTAATAGATAGACCGCTTAGGCCTCTTTTTAATGATGACTTTCTTTATGAAGTACAAGTAATTTGTACTGTAATGTCTTCTGATAAAGATGTAGACCCTGATATTCTTTCTTTCATAGCTGCATCTGCTGCTGTGGCAATCTCAGGCCTGCCTTTCAATGGTCCTCTGGGCGCTGCCAGAGTAGGCTTTATTGACGGACAATATTGCATCAATCCAAAAAGAAGCGAATTGGAAGAATCAGATCTAGATATGGTTATAGCAGCTAGTGATGCAGCAGTAATAATGGTTGAATCAGAAGCCAAAGAACTTTCTGAAGACCAAATGCTAGGCGGAATACTTTTTGCTCACCAAGAAATGCAGGGAGTCATAGGCGCAATAAAAGAAATGGCTGAAGAAGTTGGCAAACCTAAATTTGAATACGAACCTAAAGTTATAGATAAAGATTTATTCATAAGCGTTGAAGAGGCTTGTGGAGAAGCTGTAGCAGAATCTTACAAAATTGAAGATAAGCAAGAAAGAGTTAAATCACTAAACTTAGTCAAAGCAGATCTTGTAAAGACAATGATTACTGGAGAAGAAGGTTCTCCAAAAAAATCTGACTTAATGGATTCTGTTAAGAAAATAGAAAAGAAAATTGTTAGAACAAAGCTGATAAATGGTGAGCCTAGAATTGACGGAAGAGATCTGGATACCGTAAGACCAATATTTGTTGAAACAGGAGTTTTAAAAAATACTCATGGATCTGCTTTATTTACTAGAGGTGAAACGCAAGCCGTAGTTACTGCAACTTTAGGATCTCCTAGACAGGCACAACTTATTGATGCACTAGAAGGAGAATTTAAAGATCAATTCATGCTTCATTATAATTTTCCCCCTTATTCTGTTGGAGAAGCAGGATTTATGTCTGGACCAAAAAGGAGAGAAATAGGTCATGGCAAGTTAGCTAGAAGAGCTTTAGAAGCAGTTTTACCAAGCCCAGAAGACTTTCCATATACCATAAGGGTCGTATCTGAAATAACTGAATCAAATGGTTCTAGTTCTATGGCTAGCGTTTGTGGATCAAGTATGGCTTTAATGGACGCTGGTATCCCAGTAAAATCTCCTGTAGCTGGAATTGCTATGGGTCTAGTCAAGGAAGACGAAGGATTTGCAGTAATTACAGATATCTTGGGAGATGAAGATCATCTAGGTGATATGGATTTCAAGGTTGCTGGAACTGCAGAAGGTATAACGGCACTGCAAATGGATATAAAAATTGATGGCATTACAGAAGAAATATTTGAAGTAGCACTTGAAAAAGCTGAAACAGCCAGGGCCCATATCTTAGAAAAGATGAATGAAGTTATTTCTTCTTCAAGAGAAGAGCTATCCGATAAAGCCCCTCAGGCATTAGTTATTAATATTAATACGAAAAAGATCAGAGACGTAATAGGCAAGGGTGGAGAAACTATCAGAGCTCTAACTGCTGAGACGGGAGCAATAATTGAAGTAGAAGATGATGGCAAGGTTACAATTTATGGAGATACGCCAGAATCAAGAGCATTGGCTCTAAGCAGAATAGAAGAAATCACTGCAGTGCCTGAAGTGAATAAAATATACACCGGAAAGGTAGCAAACATTATGGACTTTGGAGCTTTTGTAACAATTATGCCTGGAACGGACGGACTTGTTCACATATCTGAAATTGCAGAAGAAAGAGTAGAAAAAGTAACTGACCATGTCAAAGAAGGCGAGGAAGTCAAAGTTAAAGTTCTTGAAGTTGATAGACAAGGAAAGATACGTTTAACAATGAAGGGTCTAGAAGACGAATAATTGTAAATTATTCTTAACTATGTTAGGCGCCCCCTATTTAATTACCTATGCAATTGCTAATATGGACTAGTCCAGAATTATCTGGGCATTTGTTTAGCTAAATATGGGTGAAATATGAATGCATTAAATATGTTGAAAGATGTGATCGGATCGTTAACTGGAATAATAGTATCTTTGATTGCGTTGGGAGTTGCGGCCGGAGTTGTTTTTGGTAGCGGAGTTCCTTTTGTTGGTGGAGTCTTGGACAACCTACTCGGTCTTGTAAACACTTTAGGTGGTGAAGGTCTTGTTGGTCTAATTGTTCTTGCGGTTCTGCTGGACATGTATAGATAAGTTTCTACTTAGCTATTATTGGAAAGGGGGCCGTAAAGGTACCCCTTTCTTTTTTTTAAAAGCTTTAATAGGAGGTCTGCATGTTAGATTACATTGGTAGATTAGAAAAACTTTTATGGGAAACCACTAAGTTTCTAGCGTTAGTTGTAGCTGTTTCATTATTAGTCTCAACATTGTTTGGTGCAAATGTTCCATTCTTTGGAGGAATTTTGACTAATACCCAAAGTGTAATACAGATTCTAGGATCTGAGGGACTTGGGTTGATTATCGCTATAATTATTATCTTGAGTGTTTGGAACAGTAGAAAAGAGTAAAAAAGGATTTATTTAAAAGGCATCTCATTAGATGCCTTTTTATTATAAAAATTAAAAATTATGACAAACTTAGATTTTATAAAACCTTCTGGAAAAGTAGGTATTGAAGTTCATGGAATTGATTTAAGTAAAGAGGTTTCAGATTCTGATTTTAAGAAAATAAAAGAAGCATTTATAAAGAATGGACTTATTTTTTTTAGGGACCAAAATCTAGCACCCGAAGAACACATCAAATTTGCTGAAAAATGGGGGAAGATTAATATAAATCGCTTCTTTGCTAAAGTCGATGGGTATGATCAGGTAGCAGAAGTCCTGAAAGAACCGGATCAAAAAGGGAATATTGGTGGTGAATGGCATACTGATCATTCTTATGACCAGATCCCTGCTTTAGGTTCTATACTGTTAGCAAAAGAAATACCCAACAGCGGAGGTGATACTTTGTTTGCTTGTATGTATAAAGCTTACGAAAACTTATCTGATGGTATGAAAGTTACTTTGGAAGGTCTCAATGCCGTTCATTCAAGTAGGCACGTATTCGGAGAAGGTTCTGATTATTCACAATCATCAAAAGGCAGAATAGGTAATTCTGAGCTTGCGACCCAAGATGCTATTCACCCAGTAATAATTACTCATCCTGAAAGTAAGAAGAAAGCGCTGTATGTAAATAGAGCTTTTACATTAAGATTTGAAGGTTGGACAAACGAAGAATCTAAACCGTTATTAGATTATTTATATGATCACGCTGCCGGCGAAAATAACACCACCAGATTTAAGTGGTCTCCAGGTTCTATAGCTTTTTGGGACAATAGATGCACTTGGCATAATGCCTTAAATGATTATCATGGAGAGAGGAGGCTGATGCATAGAATAACCATTGAAGGATCTGCTTTAGTCTAAACTTCTAATTTACCTCTACTGTCTAAAGATTCTCTTATAACTTTGCATTTGTCTTCGTTAAGTTCAAACTTAGTTAAAATAAATGCACCTATAAAGTAGCAAACCAGAGGGAAAAGACAATACAACGTTGCTAAAACTAACTTTACTTCAAATACTTGGTCTTGATTTGGAATAAAGCCTGAGATCTGAAGGCTAAAACCAGTAAGCATGAGCATCACTCCAGCTGATGTTTTATAAATAAAACTCCAAGCTGCAAAATATGAACCTTCTTTTCTTTCACCCGTCTGAAGTTCATCATAATCTATAACATCTGCTTGAATTGATGGGCCTAGTGTACTTCCACAACCATTAGCCAGTCCTGCAAAGAAAGCTGCAATTAACACATAAATAATCTTTATATTTATGTCTTCAATAAAAAGTATAGAGAACATGGACCCAAAAGAAATCCCTGCAAGTATTTTTGACGCTATCCATAGCTTGATTTTTCCAAAGCGTATTGATAAAGGTATCCATAAAGGCACAGATAAAGCAGAAGGCAATAAATAACTTAAGATAAAGAGCGGAGCCCATTGTGCAGAGCCAACAATATATTGAGCTACATATAAAGTTAATACAGCTATTGCAGCACTCCCAATATGCTCTATAAAAGTAGCAATGATTAGCAACCTGGCATGCTTGTTTTCCCAGACATCCTTGTAAGCTCTGTAAGGATTACTGATTTCTTTTCTATTGTAATCAGATTTTTCTCTAAGTTTATATACAGAAAGAAGAATCAATATGGCGGTTATTATTACTGCAATCATGGAATGATTAAAAATAATATCTCTTAGTGAATTTAAATCATTTTGCTCAGCCATTATAAAAAAATAAAAGCTAATTAATGAGACTGCAGAGCCAATGGTATAGAAGAAATGTCTTACCCCAAATATTTTACTTCTTTCATGATAATCAGAAGACAGTTCGGCACCTAAAGACAGATGTGGAACTACAAATATAGTCATCGAGGTATAGAATCCTATTATGCTAAGAGCCACCCAAAGGGTAAGTAAATTAGAACTTACACCTTGGGGCGGAAAGAAGACCATGAGATAAAATACAGAGATTGGAATTATGCTCATTAATAACCAGCTTCTTCTCCTTCCTAAAGCCCATTTAGTTTTGTCTGATAGATACCCCACAAGAGGATCATTTATTGCATCCCAGACTCTAGAGACACTAAATATTAAACCTACTACAGCAGGAGCTATAAGCAGTATATCCGTTGCAAATTTCATGACATAAATCGACATGAGCAGATACATATAGCCTGCCCCAATTGCAGGGGAGCCATAAACAAAACTGTCTTTTAAGCTGAAATTAGATCCTTCTTTAATCTCCATAATTTATGAGCATAACATCTATTAAGGGACTAATGAGGCTGAAAGAATATGACCTAAGGGGAATTGGTGGTTATGGGTGGACTTGAACCACCGACCCCGGCATTATGAATGCCGTGCTCTAACCAGCTGAGCTACATAACCAAGGTGCGAATTTTATGAGTGTGGAGGTATAAAGTCGAGAAAGGATTACACATTAAATCTAAAATGTATGACATCGCCATCTTTTACAATGTACTCACTTCCTTCAGATCTCAATCTTCCAGCTTCCTTCGCTCCACTTTCACCTGCGTGATTAATAAAGTCTTCATATCCTATTGTTTCAGCTCTTATGAATCCTTTTTCAAAATCAGTATGGATCTCACCAGCAGCTTGCGGTGCAGTTGCTCCTACTTTTATTGTCCAAGCCCTGACTTCTTTTACTCCTGCCGTAAAGTAAGTTTGTAAAGAAAGCATTTCATAACTGGCTCTGATTAATTTATTTAAACCCGGCTCATCCATCCCTAGGTCCAAAAGAAATTCTTTACCTTCTTCTGCATCAAGTTCTGCTATCTCAGCTTCAATTTGATTACACAGGACTAGTACTTTGGAGTCCTTAGATGCTGCATATTTAGATAATTGATCCACTAAAGGGTTGCTTGCCTCTATGTCTTCTACGTTTGCTACATAAAGACATGGTTTTGTAGTAATTAACTGTAATTCATTAAAGTGTTCTGAATTTTTGTTATAAAATTCTGAATGTCTGCCAAGGATTCCTTTGTTTAGATCGGACTCTAGTTTTTCAATTCTCTCTTTTGCTAAAAGTGTCTCTTTATCTCCGCTCCTAGATGCTTTTTCTATTCTTTGTTTGGCATTTGAAATGGTTTCTAAATCTGCAAGTAATAATTCGGTTTCTACAGTCTCTAAGTCTGCTATTGGGTTTATTTCATCATGCACATGAGTTATATCATCATTTTCAAAACACCTAACTACATGGATGATTGCTTGCGTCTCTCTTATGTGTGAAAGGAATTTGTTACCCAGTCCTTCACCAGTAGATGCACCTTTAACTAAGCCTGCTATATCAACAAACTCAGTTGTAGTAGGGATTATTTTTTCAGGGTTTACTATTTCAGATATCGCATTAAGTCTTTGATCGGGTATTGGAACTATTCCTTTGTTAGGCTCAATTGTACAAAAAGGAAAATTTTGAGCCTCTATACCTGCAGAAGTAAGCGCATTAAATAAAGTAGATTTACCTACATTTGGCAGCCCAACTATTCCACATTTTATACTCATAATTTATTTTTCTATTGTATGAAGATTTAATAATGCCTCTTCCCAGCTTCCCTTTAAAAATAGATTAAGAGGAATTAAAGAAGCTTCCATAGATTTCTCTAATATTTCCCTCTCTTTACTACTAAATTTGCTGAGCACGTAATTTGTGACATCTGAGCTTTTACCAGGGTGCCCAATTCCAATCCTTAATCTTTTGAAAGTTGCACTCCCTAGACTATTTTCTATGTCTCTCAACCCATTATGTCCGCCATGGCCACCAGAGTCTTTCAGTCGAATAATGCCATGAGGAAGATCTAAGTCATCATGCATAATCAATGTATTTTCTAAGGGTATGTCTAAATAATTACAAACTTTACTAACTGACAGTCCGCTTTCATTCATATATCTATGGGGCTTTGATAAATGTACTTTATTGTTGTTAACCACTATGGAGCAATAAGAACTTAAGAATTTATCTTCCTCTCTAAAAGTTGCATTATGACTATCAGCAAGAAGATCGATAAGATCTTCGCCAGCATTATGCCTAGTATTCTTATAAGCTTGCCCTGGATTACCAAGACCTACAATCAGAAAATTCATCTTACATATTTAAAAAATAAGAAGTAAGTATTAATCAGAATCAGAACCTTTTTCATCAGAAGATTCTTCATTATCTTGATCTCCTTCTTCTCCTTCTGCTCCTTCTTCCCCGATAACTTCTTCTATTTCTGTTTCAACTTCCATTGACTTCGGCTCAGCTACGGATACTACTGCTTGGTCTCTGTCGTCTCCTAATGCAAGGGAAGGTATCTCTACACCTTCTGGTAAAGAGAGGGCTGAAAGAAAAACAGAATCTCCTATATCCATGTTTTCAACATCTACCTCTATGTACTCTGGTAGATTTGAAGCTAAGCAATTTATATCAATATTATTAATTAAACGAGATATTGCACCGCCATGCATTTTTACTCCAATACAGTTTTCTTCATTAATGAATCTTACAGGTACAGAAATACTAATTTTTGTATCAGGGTTCACTCTCATAAGATCAGCATGCAAAACACGTTCAGAAGCTGGATGTCTTTGAATTTCTTTAATAATTACATCCTCGTTATTCCCGGATACTGAGACACTTAGTATCTGAGTAGAAAATCCCGGAACTAGAGCAGCTTTAGTTATGTCTTTCTCTAGTATGGATACTCTTATGGGGTCCTTAGAACCTCCATAAATTACTGCTGGAATAGATCCATTCCTTCTTAATAATCTGTTGGAAGATTTACCATCTTCTTTTCTATCCTCTGCATTTAAAATTACTTGATCACTCATTCTCTGTCTCCATTCCTATAAGAACATTGCGCTTATAGATTCTTCATTATTAACTCTTCTAATTGCCTCTGCTAAAGTTGGCGCCATTGTGATAACTCTTATTTTTTCACATGCCTGAGCTTCTTCAGAAAGCGGTATGGTATCGGTTACAACCAATTGATCAAGCATTGATTGAGAAATTTTTTCAATGGCTTTTCCTGAAAGCACAGGATGTACAATATAAGCGAGGACTTTAATTGCTCCTTTTTCCTTTAAAGCTGAAGCAGCATTGCACAAAGTACCTGCGGTATCTGCAATATCATCAACAATAATACATTCTTTACCTTCAACATCACCTATGACATTCATAACCTCAGATTGATTGGCTTCGTCTCTTCTTTTGTCGATGATAGCTAAATCAGAAAGTCCAAGTACTTTTGCAAGTGCTCTTGATCTAACTACTCCTCCAACATCAGGGGATACTACTAGACGATTATCTGAATTAACCTTCATGATGTCATCTTTCATAACCTTAGTACCGTAAACATTATCTACTGGTATATCAAAAAATCCTTGTATCTGTTCTGAATGAAGCTCCACAGTAAGAACTCTGTCTATTCCAGATCTTTCTAGAATATCTGCCATTACTTTTGCGCTTATAGGAACTCTTTCAGATCGAACCCTTCTATCTTGTCTTGCATAACCATAGTAAGGCACCACGGCTGTTATTCTTCCTGCAGACGAACGTCTAAGGGCATCTATCATGATGATAAGTTCAAGTAAATTATCTCCAGCTGGAGCGCAAGTGGGTTGTATTAAGAAAACATCTTTACCCCTCACATTTTCTTGAATGCTTATACTTATCTCGCCATCACTAAAGGTATCAACCTTGGCCTCTCCAAGACGAACTCCAAGCTCTCTAGAGACTGACTCAGATAAAGCTCTATTTCCATTTCCTGAAAATAAAACTAAACCATTTCTTTGTGAGTTCATCATTGTTAGTTTACCTCATCAAGTTGGCTGGGGTGGATGGATTCGAACCATCGCATACCGGCATCAAAAGCCAGTGCCTTACCGCTTGGCTACACCCCAAGTCTATTCGGGTGTATTTTATTCTAAAATTTCTAATAAAGGTGAATCATGTAAGCTTTTTACTAAAAAACCTTCAGAAAGTTCCAATATAATTTTTTTTGCAACTTGTTTTGTTTTACAAGCAAGGAAGATTGTTGATCCTGTTCCAGTAAGCTGTGGATTGCCAAAATTCTTCAATCTTTTTACTAAAGCATTGATTTCAATATAATTATCAATAACCCATGGGTAAAAAGAATTCATTGAATTGCCATTCAAAAATTCTTCTTTTGTAATTTGTGCCTCATTACTTATTGTTAAGTTCTTAAAAGCTAATTGAGTACTAATTTTTGTTTTAGGAAAAAATAGAACATACCATCGCTCATCAATATTTGCTGTTGAGAATATTTCGCCCCTTCCTTCTACCCAAGATGATTTTCCATTTATAAAAAAAGGAATATCCGAACCCAGCTCAAGTCCAATTTTTAATAACTCTTTTTTTGATAAATTTAAATTCCAAAGATTGTTAAGGCCCACAAGCGTTGTCGCCGCATCTGAACTGCCTCCCCCCAATCCTGCCTGATCTGGAATTCTTTTTAATAATTCTATTTCAGCACCCTTTTTTGTTCCCGAGATATATTTTAAAAGATTAGCTGCTTTTAAAACTAAGTTATTTTCTATAGGTTTTTCTTCTTTTAGAACTATTTGGTCATTAATTAATTTAATATTTATCTCATCATAAAGGCCTATTAAAGAGAAAAAACTTGAGATGTTATGAAAACCATCACTTCTTTTATTTATAACTTGCAAGTGAAGATTTAATTTTGCTGGAGCTTTAAGAAACAGTTTATTCAAAGTAACGACTCTTTATAATTTCTAACTTTAATTCATCGTTCTTGATGATAATTTTTTTTGGCAAGCCAGAGCTACCCATTTTTTTTAAGTTTTGAGGGTAAGTAACTTTCCATTCATCAGAATCCATATTTGATTTTCCAGATAAAATTTCTAGTAACCGACTCGTGCTTATCTCAAGCTTAGAAGGAATTTTATTGTTGCTATACCCCTGAAAGCCTAATAACTTTTTAATATCAATTTGCTCTCCAGAGTAGAAAAAAAAATCTTTTTCAGGCACTAGATAATTTTTTCCAATAGTTAACTGAATCAGGTCTAGATTTTTTTTTAATTTAAAATAACCACTTACCTTGCTATCAGCAAACGAAGCCTTAAACTTACCACTTATAAAAAAATTATTTTCAACATTAATATTCTTTAAATCGTTTAAGGAATTATTTTGAGTTGCACAACTAATAAGAGCTAAGTTAATCACTATAGTGATTGAAAGGGTTCTAAGGTTTAATAAATTAAATTGCATAAACTAAAAACAGATTTTGGACTTTTAAAGAGATGATAGAAAGTATTTTATCTAAATTATCTGAAATTGCTGCAAGATATAAAGAAATTGAAGGGTTGCTCAGCGAACCGGGGATAACTGACAACCAAGAAAATTACATTAAAATATCTAAAGAATATTCTGGTTTAGCACCCGTATTTAATGGTTATTCAAATTTTCTAAAAGCGCAAGAAGACCTTGAAGAGGCAATACTGCTCTCTAAAGACGAAGATGCTGAAATTAAAAGCATGGCTGAAGCAGAAATTTATGATTTGAAAGAGAAAATCTTAGATTTAGAGAATGAGATGAAAAGACTTCTTTTACCTCAAGATCCTGACGATTCAAAGGATGTTTTTCTTGAAGTAAGGGCGGGAGCAGGTGGTGATGAGGCTGCTTTATTTGCTGGAGATTTATTTAGAATGTATTCAAGACTGGCAGAAAGAAATACCTGGAAGATGGAGGTTGTAAATATTAGAGACGGAGACCATGGAGGCTACAAGGAAGTGGTTACTAGAATACAGGGTACGAACGTTTATAAACAATTAAAATTTGAAGCAGGGGTTCATAGAGTTCAAAGAGTTCCAGCAACAGAATCTGCAGGAAGAATACATACTTCGGCTTGTTCTGTAGCTGTTCTGGCAGAAATGGATGCCTTGCAAGATATCGTAGTAGATAAAAATGATTTGAGAGTTGATACTTTTAGGGCTTCAGGAGCAGGAGGGCAGCACGTGAATAAAACTGATTCTGCCGTCAGGCTAACCCACCTTCCTTCTGGTATTGTAGTTGAGTGTCAGGATGGAAGGTCACAACATAAGAATAAAGAAAAAGCCCTTTCTCTATTGAAATCAAAACTTCTTGATTCAGAAAAGGAAAAGAAAGATGCAGAACAGGCGGAAAATAGAAAAACAATGGTAGGTTCTGGTGATAGGTCTGAGAAGATAAGAACTTATAATTTTCCTCAAAATAGGATAACGGATCACAGGATTGAAATGTCCGTTCATAATCTTGTTGGTTTTCTTGATGGAGATATGGAAGTAATGATTTCATCGCTGCTTGAAGAGAATCAAGCAAGAGCTCTTGCAAATTTAGAAAAATAGATTATCTGATGGGTGTATCTGCCTTAGATCTCTTGAGGGAGCAAACACTTCTTAATAAAAGCACTTTCTGCCAGGTGGTGGATATAGAAGCCATGATTATTTCATTAACTGGAGTAGACAGGGCAAAGCTTTATTCTGACCCCCCATTATTGAATAAAGACAAAATTCTTGTATTGTTAGCAATGATAGACAGGAGGATCTCTGGTGTTTCTTTGGCTTACATTCTTGAAAAGAAAGGTTTTTGGAATATTGATTTAAAAGTTAATGAGAATGTCTTAGTCCCGCGTCCCGAAACCGAAACACTTATTGAATTAATTTTAGAACAATACGGAAACAATAAGCTAACAATGCTTGATGCTGGAACTGGTAGCGGTGCAATAGCTCTTGCTCTTTCTCACGAAAGAAAGAGGTGGGATGTATTTGCACTGGATTGTTCATCTAAAGCCTTAAGTGTTGCTAGAGAAAATATATTTAATCTCAACTTGAAGGTAAAACTCATTAGAAGTAAATGGTTAGAATGTTTATCGGATAGTGCTTTTGATTTAATTGTGAGCAATCCTCCTTACATAGATTCTAGTGATGAACGACTTAAGGGTGATGGAGTTTTATTCGAACCCCTCGAAGCTTTAGTTTCTGATAACGAAGGTTTGGATGACTTATATAAATTAATAAGGTCTTCCAGAAGATGTCTTAAGCCTAAAGGAAATTTGTACCTTGAACATGCTCCAGAGCAATCACAAGATATTAGACTTTATATGGAAAAATACGAATATACTGATATAAATTTATGTAAAGATTTAAATGGAGATGATCGTATTACTTTTGCTACCACTAACTAAAGAGAACATATAAAAGATTATCAATCTATGAAGACTGGCTACTTAGAAGGTTATTACGGAAGACTATTGTCTTGGGAAGATAGGTCAATTCTTCTAAAAAAATTATCTCAGCTTGAGATGGATTTTTATATTTATGGGCCTAAAGAAGACCCTTTGCATAGAATGAATTGGGCAAGTCTTTACAATAATAGCCAATTAGAAAATTTCAAGAAATTTAAAGAAGAGGCTCTAAATTTAGGTGTAAAACCTTACTTTTCTTTGTCACCTGGAATTGATTTTAAGGGCGATCAAGAAGATATAATAAATATTAAGAAAAAATTTGATCAGTTATTAAAGTTAGGATTTAAAGATTTTGCCCTTTTCTTTGATGATTTAGATGATGAAAGAAGTTACGAATTAGCTTTGGTGCATGGCAAAGTTTTAGAAAGTATTTCAAAATTTTTAGAAGAAAAAACTTCTAGCCCACTAGTATTTTGTCCTACAGTTTATTGCAACAGCTTTGCAAGAGGTGCTCTAAAAGATTCCTCCTATCTTAAGGGTCTTTCAGCTTCCGTTCCGGTTAACTTGCCCCTATTGTGGACGGGCAAAGATGTAGTGAGTGAATCTATATCTGATGAAGATGTCCAAGAGCTAAAAAATATTATTTCTAATCCTATATTTATTTGGGATAATTATTACGCTAATGACTACTGCCCTTATAAGTTTTTTGTAGGTGCTTTCTCTAGCAGGACCTTTACAAGAAAATCAGTCCAAGCACTAGGAATCAATCCTACTGGCATGCCTTTAACTGATTCTATAATTTTAGAACAAGTAAAAGGGCAAAGGAATACAAAAGAAATCTTAAAAGATTATGGAGTTCCTGAGGCTTTTAATGAGCTCCTTCCTTTTTTTAAAGGACCATTTGATGGCGGCATAATTATGGATTCTATCGAAGATATAGAAAATTTATTAGCTTGCAAGCAGGACATGTGTATCGATTGGAAGGGCAAACTTCAACTCGAATGGGCACCATTTTTATGGAGTTTCTTTAATGACCTGAAACTTCTTAAAAATTTAACACTTAGAAAGGATAAAAATACACTTGAAGCATGGGCCTCTCGGAGATATTCTGATCCGCTATCTAAGTCTATTTTCTTGGATAATAATAAAGGAGAAGAATAAATGTTAGGTAATATGATGAATGGCCAGCTTTTGATATCTGGTTTGATTGAACACGCAGAAGCTTATCATGCTGATCAGGAAATAGTGTCGCGTTCGGTAGAGGGACCAATTCATAGGTATACTTTTTCTGAAGCTGCTAAGAGATCTCGACAGCTAGCGAATGCTCTCACTGCTCTAGGACTTGGAAAAGGAGACACGATAGGTACTTTGGCTTGGAATACTTTTAGACATTTTGAATTATATTTTGGTGTGTCTGGCATAGGGTGTGTTGTAAATACTGTTAACCCAAGACTTTTCCCTGAGCAACTAACCTACATAATTAATCATGCTGAGAATCAATATCTATTTGTTGACCTTTCTTTTGTAGAGCTGCTGGAATCAATCAGCGATCAATTAGAAGGAATAAAAGGAGTAATCATTCTTACTGATAAAGACCATATGCCTCAGACTTCCCTTAAAAATGTTCATTGTTACGAAGAATTAATAGGAAATGAAAGTGAAGAATTCGATTGGCCTCAATTTGATGAGAACACTGCTTCTAGTTTATGTTACACATCCGGAACAACAGGAAATCCTAAGGGTGTTTTGTACTCTCACAGATCAACAGTGCTTCATGCTTGGATCGTTAGTTCAGGAAATGTTGCTAGAGTTTCAAGTTCAACAGTTATTCTTCCTGTTGTCCCAATGTTTCATGTTAATGCTTGGGGTATTCCATATGCAGCAGCGATGTTTGGAGCAAAATTAGTTTTCCCAGGACCTTTACTTGATGGGGAGTCAATTCACGAACTTATAGAATCCGAAAAACCAGATTTACTGATGGGGGTGCCTACTGTTTGGCTCGGACTTCTCCAATATCTCAGTGGTGCTAACAAAACCATTGATTCAGTAGATACGGCTTTAGTTGGAGGCGCCGCTGCTCCAAGAGCGATGATCCAAGAATTTGAAGAGAAACACAATGTTTTCCTTATGCATGGTTGGGGTATGACCGAGATGAGCCCTTTAGGTACAGCGACCGTTATGACTGATGAAATGGAAAATATGGATCTAGAAGAAAGATACGATCTTCAGCAAAAACAAGGGAAAGCATTTTTTGGTGTTGATATGACCATTGCTGATGATGATGGAAATGAACTGCCAAAAGATGGAGTTGCTTTTGGAAGGCTCCTTGTAAAAGGACCCACCATCGTAGAAAGATATTTTAAAGCCGAGGAAAGTGCAAGAGACGAAAAAGGATGGTTTGATACAGGCGATGTTGCAAAGATCCATCCAGATGGTTATATGGAGATTGTGGATAGAAGCAAAGACGTCATTAAATCTGGTGGTGAATGGATAAGTTCCATTGATCTTGAAAATGCTGCAGTAGGTCATCCGGAAGTTGCTGAAGCTTGTGTGATAGGTGTGCTGCATGAAAAATGGGATGAGAGACCATTACTTCTTGTTGTAAAATCTCAAGATAAAAATCCTTCAGCAGAAGATCTTTTAAGTTTTTTAGAAGACAAAGTCGCTAAATGGTGGCTACCAGACGATGTTATCTTTGTTGAAGAGCTTCCGCACACAGCAACAGGAAAGCTCTTAAAAACAAATTTAAGAGACGAATATAAAAATTATTTAATAAATAAATAGGAGAAAGAAATGATTGGATTAGTACCCGCTGAAAAATTAGCTGATTACGTAGGTAAAGAAATAGGTTCATCTGAATGGTTTGAAGTTGATCAAGATAGGATTAATCTCTTCGCTGACGCAACGCTGGATCATCAGTTTATTCATGTAGATTCAGAAAAAGCGACTCCTTTGTTTGGTTCTACAATAGCTCATGGATTTTTATCCCTATCATTGCTACCCCATCTGACCTCTCAAGCAGTACTGGCCCCTGAAAATTTAAAAATGGTATTTAACTATGGATTAGACAAAGTAAGATTTATAAATCCAGTTAATGTAGGGTCAAAAGTAAGAACTCATAGCAAGTGTTTGTCTGTAGATGATAAAGGAGATGGTAGATATTTAATGAAGACTGAAGTGATAATGGAAATCGAAGGAGTTGATAAACCAGCTTACATTGCTGAGACTCTATCTATGTTTATGACTTAGAAGTCTTATAAAAAACTTACTTGTAAGCTTAATATTTACTTGGTAAAAAAATTAATTCTTGAAAGAAAAATTATTTTTCTAGTTTAGACTTAAGAATATCGTTGACTTGCTTTGGATTGGCTTTACCTTGAGAGGCTTTCATTACTTGCCCAACAAAAAAACCAAAAAGCCTGTCTTTGCCCGATTGATATTGTTGAAGTTGTTCAGGATTATTTTTAATCACCTCATCAATCATTGACTCTATTTCTTTATCATCAGTAACCTGTTCAAGACCTTGTTCGGCAATTATCTGATCCGGACCTTTTGATGACTCCCACATTTTTTCGAATACATCTTTGGCTATCTTTCCTGAGATGGTTGAATCTTCTATTCTACTTATGAGAGTGCCTAATTGTTTAGCAGATACTTTAGAGTCACTAATCGGAAGATTATCTTTATTTAATTCAGCTAAAAACTCACCCATAATCCAGTTGGCAGTTAATTTAGAGGAATTTGAAATCTTGACCGCTTCTTCAAAGAAATCAGCTAAATCTTTATCAGCTGAAAGTAATCCTGAATCGTATTCGCTGAGCTTGTAGTCTTGCGTGAATCTATTTTTTTTCTCTTCGGGGAGTTCTGGCATTTCTTTTTTTATTGAATCTATGAAACCCTTTTCCAAAATTACTGGAAGTAAGTCCGGTTCAGGAAAATATCGATAGTCATTTGCAAACTCTTTAGATCTCATGGGTCGAGTAGTGTTTGCTTGAGAATCATAAAGCCTAGTTTCTTGAGTAATTCTTCCTCCAGATTCAAGAACATTTATTTGTCGATTAACTTCATAATTAATTGCTTTTTCAACAAACCTGAAAGAGTTTACATTTTTAGTTTCGGTTCTAGTCCCAAGTTCACCTTCTCCTCTCTTTCTAACGGACACATTCGCATCACAACGCATTGATCCTTCTGCCATATTTCCATCCGAGATATTCAAGTACCTAATAATTGAATGAATTGACTTAAGGTATGCCACAGCCTCTGAAGCTGAACTTATTTCAGGTTCAGAAACTATCTCTATTAGAGGAGTCCCAGCTCTATTTAAATCGATACCTGACTGACCTTCAAAATCTTCATGAAGCGATTTTCCTGCATCCTCTTCAAGGTGAGCTCTAGTAACCCCTATTCTTTTTATAGATCCATCTTCCAACTCTATATCTAAATGACCGCCTTCTACTATAGGGCTATCCATCTGACTAATTTGATAACCTTTGGGGGAGTCTGGGTAAAAATAATTTTTTCTTGCGAAACTGGTTGGACTGTTAATTCTTGCATTTAAAGCTATTCCAAGTTTTACAGCCATCTTCAGTACTTCTTCATTGAGAACAGGAAGTACACCTGGCATTGCTAGATCCACATTGCATGCTTGAGTATTTGGGAGGGCTCCAAAGTTTGTACTAGCTCCAGAAAATAATTTTGAATTAGTTGAAAGTTGGACGTGAATCTCTAAACCTATAACTGTTTCCCACTGATTATTAATTTTATTCATTTTTTTATAAGTTTGGCATTTCTTTATGCCAATCAGTAACTTGTTGAAACTTGTGGGCTGCCATAAGTAATTTTCCTTCTTGTAGGCTATTTCCTACTAGCTGCAAACCAATTGGAAGATTATTATTTTGTCCACAAGGAAAAGATATGCCAGGAAGGCCGGCTAAGTTTGCAGGTATTGTAAAGATGTCTTGAAGATACATTTCTATAGGGTCACTAGTTTTTTCGCCTGTTTTAAATGAGGTTCCAGGAGTAGTTGGGGAAAGAATAACATCAACAGATTTGAATGCTTCAGTAAAGTCATTTGCAACTAATCTTCTACATTTTTGAGCTTTTAAATAATACGCATCATAGTATCCAGCAGAAAGTGCATAGGTCCCAATAAGTATTCTCCTTTTAACTTCAGGTCCAAATCCTTCATCTCTTGTTCTCATGTATAAGTCTTCAAGGTTTTTAGGATTTTCACACCTATAACCATATCTAACCCCATCGTATCTTGATAGATTTGCTGAACATTCAGCAGGAGCTAAAACATAATAGACCGGCAAAGATAGACCTATATTTGGAAATGATATCTCTTGAAATTCAGCTCCTAAATCTTTGTAAACTTTTATGGCATCCTCTGTGGCATTCCTGATGTAATCTGGCATATCTTGTTCAAAGAATTCTTTTGGAAGTCCAATTCTTAATCCAGAAATATCCTCTTCTATTGCTTTTGAATAATCTGGTACTTCTACGTTTAGGCTGGTCGAGTCTCTGTGATCATGCCCAGACATGGTGTTCATCATGAGGGCGGCATCTTCTGCAGTTCTGGTTAAGACTCCTCCTTGGTCAAGGCTTGAAGCAAAAGCAATCATTCCATATCTTGAAACTCTTCCGTAGGTCGGTTTAATTCCTGTCAGTCCGCACAAAGCTGCGGGCTGTCTAATTGAACCCCCTGTGTCAGTAGCCGTTGCAGCAGAAGCGAGCCTTGCTGAAACGCAAGCAGCAGAACCTCCTGAGGAGCCTCCAGGAACATACTCTAAATTCCAAGGATTTTTAACAGGTCCAAAATAACTTGTTTCATTAGATGAGCCCATTGCAAATTCATCCATATTTGTCTTACCAAGCATTACTATTCCATCATTTTTAAATTTTGAAACTACAGTAGAAGAATAAGGTGCTTTAAAGTTGGAAAGCATTTTTGAACCGCAAGTTGTCAGGACATCTTCTGTACAAAATATGTCCTTATGAGCAATCGGAATACCATCTAATAACAAAGGTTCATTCCTTTTGTATCTTTTGTCTGATTCTTTTGCTTGCTCTAGGGCAGAATCTTCGGTTACCGTGATGTAGCTATTGATTGAGGCATCAAGCTGATTAATTCTTTTTAAGTAGACTTCAGTCAATTCAACGGAACTAAAAGAAGAATCCTTAAGTCCATTCAGTTGTTCTTTTAAGGTCAATTCATCAAGATTCATCTAATTGTCTCCTTCTATGACTTTAGGAACCAGAAAAAGACCTGATTGAACTAAAGGAGCATTCCCTTGCATTTTTTCCCTTTCGTTAGTTTCAGTAACTTCATCCTTTCTAGTTGGTTGAGATAAGTTAAGTGGATGAGACATGGCCTCCACATTATCAGTATCTGCTAGATTCAATTTGTTAAAGAGGCTTAGTATTTGATCTAACTCTGCTTTTAAATCGGGAAAGTTTTTTTTATCAATATTAATACGCGCTAAATACGCGATTTCTTGCAGTTCTTTATCTGAGAGTGACATTTATTTTTACCTTTTTCCTAGAAAGGCGATAATGTAGCACATTGTTGCTTGCTCAAAAACTATGCTGTTGCTAGAGTTAGTAAACTGTAGAGTCAAAAAATATTAATTTTTAAAGTAAAAGAACATGTTAAAACGTCTTAGAGGCTTATTTTCCAATGATTTATCTATCGATTTAGGTACAGCAAATACACTTGTCTATGTAAAAGAGAAAGGGATTATTCTTGATGAGCCATCTGTTGTTGCCATAAGAACAAATAATGGCCAGAGGACTGTTGTTGCTGTGGGGACTGAAGCAAAGAAAATGCTTGGAAGGACTCCTGGAAACATTACGGCTATTAGGCCGTTAAAAGATGGAGTAATTGCTGATTTCCAGGTTACTGAAGAGATGCTTAAGCATTTTGTTCAAAGAGTACATGAAGACAGTTGGGTGAGGCCAAGTCCAAGAATTTTGGTTTGCGTACCATGTCAATCAACCCAAGTAGAGAGAAGGGCAATCCGTGAATCTGTTTTAAAAGCAGGAGCCAGAGAGGTAAGGTTAATAGAAGAGCCTATGGCGGCTGCAATAGGTGCCGGATTGCCAGTTGAAGAAGCAAGTGGCTCTATGGTAGTCGATATAGGAGGGGGTACATCTGAGGTCGCTATTCTTGCATTGAATGGTGTTGTTTATGCTAATTCACTCAAAGTGGGAGGGGATAAATTAGATGAAGCCATCATTTCCTACGTAAGAAGGAATCAAGGCGTTCTTATAGGAGATGCTACAGCGGAAAGAATAAAACATACCATAGGAACGGCTTCTGCAGATTCTGAAGTTATAGAGATGGAAGTAAGAGGAAGAAATTTAGCAGAAGGAATACCCATAACTTTCCAAATGAATAGTAAGCAAGCATATGACGCAATGTTAGAACCTTTGTCGGCAATAGTTCAAGCTATAAGAACGGCTCTTGAACAATCTCCGCCTGAGCTAAGTGCCGATATATCAGAAAGAGGTATCGTCTTAACAGGGGGAGGCGCTATGCTGAGGGATTTAGACGTTTTAATTTCTAGTCAAACTGGTATTCCAGTCTTGGTTGCCGAAGAGCCTTTAACTTGTGTGGCTAAGGGAGGCGGAAGCGCTCTAGAGATCATGGATAAATACGATATTGATCTTCTTTCTACTGAATAAAGTAATAAAATATTTCCAAATTATTCTAGGCTAAGTATCATTTAGTCATGCTTAGAAAAGAACATAAAGTTTCTAATATTAGTAGCGAAGCAATCTTTGCTATCCCTACTATGAAACCTATAAAAGTTTTAGTATCCCTAGTTTTTTGTACTTTGTTACTTCTTTCGGATATATATTATCAATCATCAGATTACCTCAGGAGTTACGGAAAGGATATAATAATCCCAATTGTTTATTTAAGTGAGGTTCCCTCTAGATCTATCAAGACTGCTCAAAAAATTCTTTCTTCTAGAAAGAATATGAATTCAGAGATGAAGTCTCTCAAAGAAAAAAATTTAAAGCTACAAATCATCAATCAACAAATTGCTGAATTAATAATTGAAAATAAGAAACTGGAATCTCTTTGGGATATAGCAAATTTAGATTTATCTGGTTATCAAGTAGTGAAGAAGAGATTTCTATCTTCTAATGATCTTGTACCAACCTTAACTGCAGATATAAACCAATCTGAAGTTATCGTAAAGATAGATGATGCCGTATTTGGAAGCGCAGGTCTTATAGGCAAGGTATTACTAATTAGCACTCTAAAAGCTGAAATAATGCTTATTCAAGATCCAAAATCTTTAGTTCCCGTTATATCTTCGAGTTCAAGAGTTCATTCGATAGCTCAAGGTTCTGGAATAGGGCGATTAGGTAAATTAAACAATGTTAAAAAAACTTCGAAATATAGTTTAGGAGAAATTTTGTATACTTCTGGTCTAGGTGATATTTTTCCAGCTGGTTTCCCGGTAGCAAGAATCGTTAAAATTACTGATAGGCCAGATAATAATTATTTAGATATCAGTATTGAGTTTATCTCCAACCCATTAAATGAAGATCTTTTCCTCATTTATACTGGTTCAAAAAATAGATGAATTTAACTACAAAAAATAGACTATTTATATACTTTGTTCTTTTTATTGCACTAACCATAGATGCGTTTAATTTTTCAAGTGGATTCCAGTTTATAAAACCCTCTGCAGTTCTGTTGGTATTGGTTTATTGGAATATGGCCCTGCCTGATAAAGTTGGAATCACTACGGCACTGTTCTTTGGAATGTTGGTTGATTTCTTAGAAGGCTCTTTGCTCGGAATTCATCCGATGCTTTTCGTTTTTATAACTTACTTGTGTCAAAGGTTCTTTTATCAATTTCGTGTAATCCCTTTTTGGCAACAGTCCTTTTTTATATTTATAATTTGTTTTTTATCAAAACTTGCCCTTGCCTTGGACTTTCTTAATACCAATTTAGAAAAATCCAATATGTCCGATTCTAGTTATCTTTTAACAGCATTTATTTATGGCATTATTTCGGCATTTGCATGGCCTATTGTCTACTTTATTTGCAGAAATTTTAGAAGACGTTTTATTAAAATCTAACTTCTATGAAAAGATTGGCAGGACTGCTTATAAAGACCATCACGTTAGTTTTACTATTGGTGATAATCTTTTCAGCCCTTATCACGTCACCTAATTCTTCTAAGAAAATAATAGTTAATTTAAGTAAGAGTTATGGTTACGAAGTGGAATTTGATATTTCTAGTACTCAATGGCACCCTTATAAACCGTCTATTAATTTAACAAATATTTTAGTCAATGAAAGCATAGAAAGAAAAGAACTTTTAAGACTTTCTGAACTCCAAATTGAATTTAATCTTTTAAAAATTTTTGTTCTACAACCTATAAATAGAGTTAAAGCCCTCGAAGGAATAGCCTCTTTGAAGTTAGATTTAACTAATAATGATTCGGTAAGTAAATTCCAATTTCAGGGATTGAATTCCAAGCTCTATGGTTTAAATTACTTAAATCTAAAGAATATTCAATTGGTTGCTGTAGGATCAAAAGCTGAGTTAGAGATAGAAGAAGTCAGATTTAAACTATACAAAGAAAGTGATTCCTTTTTTTATGCTTCTCTTAGAGATCTAACTACGAACGGGAATATTAAGATTTTAGCAACTCCTACTTTTAATCAGAGCCTTAACTCGTCGTCTAAGGCTATAGTGAAAATAGATGACTTTAACTTAAACAAAAAATTGTTTAAGGACTGGTGTAATTTCTGCTCGAGTATTAAATATATAGATGGCTCTTTCGAGTTATTGTCATTAGATTCAGAGTTGTCTAATTTTTACGGTACTTTAAAAATAAATTCTTCCATGTTCGGACAAGAATATAAATTTATTAAAGCAGATTTTCATCTTGTTGATTCAAGCCAATCAACTTTATTCATCTCATCTTCTTATTTTTCTAATCAAGAAGAGTTGAAGGTTCCAGATTTATTTCTAAGTTATACAATTGATGGATTGAAAATAACTCTACCTACCCTGGAGACATCAAATACTTTTGTAAGAAAACAAATAGAATCTTACGGACTTATTAAGTTTAAAGATTCTTTTAATACAAAAATTATAAACTTTATTTTAGAGATCCCTTTTGGGTCATCTCCATATGCCACAGGGAGTTTTAGTGAACTTAATCTAACAACCTTACAAAGGGGCTTATCTCTTAAAGGAATGGCTGGAAAATTGGTGGTCAATAGCAAGAAAGCGCTTGTAAGAATTAATAGTCCTTCGGTTAAAGTAGAGACTTCTCTGTTTCAAGATAAGTTAGTTCTTAATAATATTAAAATTGATTCTTATATTATTAGGGAAAGAGACTCCTTTTCAGTTTCAGCAAATCAAGCAAGTTTTTTGATAGGTTCAAACCAACTAGAAGCTAGTTTTAATTTTAATCCTTCAATTTTAAGTAGCTTGGGAGATTTTTCTCTGTCAATGCGTGCAAAAGATATGAGTTTACTGGATTCTAAGAAGCTCATACCTAATTTACAAAATACAAAATATATAAGAGGCTGGGTTAAAGAAAATGTACTAAGTGGAGTGCTTAATAATCTGTCTTTATTGTACCGAGGACCACTAGATTATAATTTTTTAGAGTCTACTTCTAGTTTTCAAATGAATCTAGAGGCAGAAGATGCATTTTTGTTGCAAGGGCCTCTTGGCCTAGAGTATGTAAAATTCTATTCGGTCATAGATAATTCTGAACTTACAGGAAAAATACTTAGTTCAAATTTTTTAGACTCTGAACATACAGCAGACGTTAAAATCTATAAGGATGATAAAAAGAACTTTCTTGTTTCTTTGGATGGAGAGTTAAAAGGACCTTTTTGCACGGCAATAAATCTTTTCTCAGATTTTTATCCTGATTTGGTAACTTCAGATCTGAATTCTGAAGGTAATCACTCTACCAAATATAGATTTAATTCTTCCATCTCTAATGGGATTAATTTGCTAGATGATGATTCATATCTATATATTAATTCTCGTCTCAATAATGGTTCATTTCACTCTGGTCAATCTGGTTTGAGTTTTAATAATGTTTACTCAAATATAGATTTTAATAGCGAAGAGGGATTTAAAGATAGCTCTGTTTCTTTCAAATTAAACTCTGTCCCGATGCAATTTAATATTTTGAGTAAGACTAATAAAAATGACTTAAAAACATTACTGTCTTCAAAAGTCCAAATAAATTTAGCTAATTTTTTATCACTTAGTGATTATGCTAAATATTTTAAAGGGAGTTCTCCTTTTAATATTGACATTTCATTACCAAGCTTTAGAAAAAAAGGCATCTTTATCAGGCCTTCAATCCTTATAGAATCTTCTTTGTTAGGAACTGAGATAGATTTTCTAGATTCATTCTCAAAAAAGAAAGATGAGAATATTGATCTTAAAGTTGAGATTAAAAATAAAGCTTACGGTGAACAAGAACTTAAATTTTCTTACGGTATATTGGCAAGAGGTAGGTTGTTTTTTAAGAAAGAAG
>ENA-ORXF01000655-ORXF01000655.1-marine-metagenome-genome-assembly--contig:-NODE-655-length-24007-cov-5.193815_pt1 | contig 24007 bp, 20 predicted proteins | sample MGYA00237864_ERZ511476 | MGnify/ENA primary metagenome ERZ511476 (study PRJEB26306, sample SAMN06343908) | marine metagenome | isolation source: coastal waters | place: Atlantic Ocean: West Antarctic...
AAAATCCTTTATTACCTTTTGTTTAAAGTTATAAGCAGTCTTATAGGTTAAGTTATGCCTTTTTGCTAATTCAGATGTATAACGTCAGCAAAAAGTGAACTAGTTATCACTTTAATATAAGAGATAGGTTTTATTATTTTTACAAACCTTTAAATCTTAAATGATGAAAAACAAGAAAAGTGCCAGTGCTTTAATTAGCGACTTAAAACGTAAGACAAGAAAAGCTTACAATTCAGAAGACAAAATCAGGATTATTATTGAAGGAATGCGTGGTGAAACGACCATTGCAGAATTGTGTCGAAAAGAAAGCATCCATCAAGCTAATTACTACAAATGGTCCAAAGATTTCATGGAAGCAGGAAAGCGCAGGCTAAATGGAGATACAATGCGAGAAGCTAACACATCGGAGGTTCACGAACTCAAAGGTGAGAATGGTACTTTAAAAGAGTTGGTTGCAGAGCTTTCTTTAGAAGTTCGGTTTCTGAAAAAAAACTTACGTGGAGACGAGTAAAAAGAGAGAAGTATATGCACTATAGTCAATCAGAAAAGTACGAAATGATACAACTTGTTGAGCAGTCTGATTTTGGAATAAACCGAACACTCAAAGAGCTTAAAATCAATAAGACAACCTTTTATAATTGGTATAATTTATATACCCAAAAAGGCTTTGAAGGTCTAGCTCGTAAGAAATCAGAGAGAGTTGGGACTTGGAATAAGATAAATATCACCGATAGAGACAAAGTAGTTGAAATTGCGTTAGAAAAGCCTGAGTTATCTTCTAGGGAGGTTGCTTGGCATATTACGGATAATTACAACTATTATATCAGCGAGTCAAGTGTCTATCGGATTTTAAAGGAAAATGGATTCATATCATCGCCTTCATTTAGAATAATGAGTGCTTCGGATAGTTTTCACGATAAAACAACTGCCGTGAATCAAATGTGGCAAACTGATTTTACTTATTTCAAAATATTTGGTTGGGGTTGGTATTATTTATCAACTATTTTGGATGATTACAGTCGCTACATTGTTACATGGAAGCTTTGTTCAACAATGAGAGCAGAAGATGTCACCAATACAATCGATGCAGCTATTGCATTTTCTGGAGTTAATGAAAAATCAATGCCTAGGTTGTTGTCAGACAATGGGTCTTGTTACATCTCACACGAGTTAGCAAACTATATCGGAGAGAAAAACATGAAACATATCAGAGGAAGACCATTACATCCTCAAACTCAGGGCAAAATTGAACGTTATCATAGATCAATGAAAAATATTGTAAAACTTGATAATTACTTTAGTCCTGGGCAATTAGAAGAAAAAATGAAAGAATTTGTTCAGTATTACAATTATGAACGATATCATGAATCTTTAAAAAATGTAACTCCAGCAGAAGTATATTTTGGAACAGCCGAAAGAAAATTAAGAAAACGAAAAATGACAAAAAATAGCACTTTGAAAGCTAGAAAAAAACAGTATCAAAATTTTTAACTAAATTAGCAGAAACCTCTCTTAAATTTTGAGCGAAAAAGTTCAATTTTATTTGACTACATACATACATACAGATAGTAAAGATTTATTAAGTACGTTTTTAGGAACTGCAAATATTGGAAGAGACAATTTAGTGATAGAAGCAACTTCTAGAACTGCTTTAAGAAGTGGAGATTGGGTAATGATTCCTGCGTATAAAGGTGTTAATTTTAGAAAAAAAGTAGGTATTGAAGTAGGAAGTTTTCCTGTATTTCAATTATATAATCTAAAAGATGATATTGGTCAAAAAAATAATTTAGCGGAATCTAATCCAAAGAAATTAGCTGAAATGATAGAACAATTTGAAGCGATAAGAGGAAAAGAATATAGCTTAAATGTTAAGGATATAAAGTTTAGGTAATTTTTTTCATGATAAAATCATAATATTATTTAGAAATTAATTGAAGAATTAAAAAACATTTACTTTACACAAATAAGTATAAATTAAAAATGAAACCCACAAAAACGATAACTTTTTTGTTTTTCTTTTTAATATTTTTTCAAAGTTCGTTTGGGCAATTAGAACAAACAGCTTTAGATAAAATTACTGAATTAAATGCACTAATTACACAAGCTGAAAATGCTGGTTTAGACGTTTTTAAGGAGAAAATGACGGTGAGAACTGCAGAGGTGTTTTTAAATTTCGCAAATTGGGATGAAAATAATATAGCAGAAAACACTTCACTTTATGAGTTAGTTCCTATTTATGAAGATAATGCTGCACAAATGGCTACAGATCTTCCAAATTTTGAACGTAATGAAGTCATCCTAATGTTAGATGAAGCTATTACAATTATAAATGAAGTAATTGCAGGGACTATAATTCATAAACCTTCATTAATTATAGATTGGGAAAACATTTCTATAGTCGATAATAAAGTATTGTTTAATAGTAAACCTGTATTTCTATCAGATTACACTTGGAGACCTTCAACTACAGAATTGAATGATTTTTTCGGTAATAAAGATGGTTATTATATGACACCTTCAGACGTTATTGACGCCGAAGGAAATATAAAAACCAATGTAATAAATGAACTACAATCTAAACCAAATGGTAGGTTTGGTAGTGTTTTCATGAATCATAAAAACCCACCACAATGGTCTTTAGATGCCTATGATAGTTTTGAACTCGGAGGAACTTTATATACTGAATACGATATAGACAATCCAGGCGCAAGAGAAATGCAAGGATTTTTGTTAGATGGTTGCGTACCGTTAATGGCAGGTAAAAACTATACAAAAATGGGGTATTTGCTAACAAACGAACCTCATTGGAATACGATTGCAGATACTTGGGAAGCAGACCCGGTTTCAGAATATACAAAAGCAAAATTTAGAACTTGGTTATCTAATAAACATACTTCAATTTCTAATTTAAATTCTTTATGGAGTACAAGTTTTGCTAATTTTGATGCTGTAACCATAGAAATTCCTATAAATAAAAATTTACAAGGAACTCCAATTTGGTATGATTGGATGACCTTTAATATGTATCGTGTTACAGATTGGTTTACTTTTCTGAAGAATAAAATTCAAGAAAATGATGCTGATGCCAAAACACATATTAAAATAATGCCACATTTATGGTTTGATAACCCTAAAGATAGTGGTATCGATTTAGAAGCGTTAACGAGACTTACAGAAATTATTGGAAATGATGCTAAAAGTTGGAATTCTCACATGTGGGGACCAACTGAAGATTGGGAAGACACCTATTCTTTTCATTGGAGTGAGTTAAGCATGTCTTACGATTTTATGAAATCTGTAAGCCCAAATAAAATTATTTACAACTCCGAATCTCATTATCTTTCTACAGGTAGGTTTAGAGATTTATATCTAAAACCGTCCTATGCAAGAGCATCTTATTGGTTAGCGTATGTGTCAGGAATGAATATTTCTCAGACTTGGTTTTGGGCAAGACAAGCAGATGGTTCAATTAGAAATAATGCAGGAAAAGGATATGCAGGTTCTAATAATCAACAACCAAGAATTATAAATGAAGTAGAAGCTACAGTAATAGATTTAAATGCAAATGCAGAAGATGTCTATGCTTTTCAACAATTAAAGAAACCATTAAGAATTTTTTATTCTAAAACTTCTGCAATAAACAAAACAAATCATTTAGATGCTATTTTTGATTTATATGAATCTATATATTTTGATGGAACTCCAATTGGTTTTGCTACAAAAGGTATTATTGATGAACAAAATAATAGTGATTGGAATGCAATTCTAGTGTACAAAACTGAATTTGTAGCCATAGAGGAATTGAATTCTTTACAGGCATATTTAGACAATGGAGGAACTGTTATTGTAGATGCAGAAAGTCTTCAGAAAAATGAATATGGCGTTAATCATACTCTAAGTTTGAATGCCAGTAATGGAACAATAATTCCAGCTTCAACAATAGAAAATATTAAAAACACAGCTTTTAATTTATTGTTTGATAATGACGAATTACCAAATTTAATACTTGCTGAAACAAACAGTTTAAACATAAAAGGTTGTTTCTCTAGAACGATATCAAAAGAAAACGGTATAGAAGTTATTACTATTGTAAACTTAGGAAAAGAAAGTACACAAGTAAATTTATCATACAGAAATGGTACAGCTATTAGTACGATAACAAATTTATTAAATGGTAAAAGTGTAGCTTCAACTTTTACAATGGAAAAAGATGCTGTTTTATTATTGGAAGTAGCACAAAATACATTGTCTGTTGATGATATTACAAATGATGGATTTAAGTATTATCCAAATCCAACATCAGGAATCGTAAATTTTCAAGCCAATAAAATAATTGAGAATATAACTATTTATAATTCTTTAGGTCAGGAAATTAAAAAAATAACTGCTTCAAAAAAGAATTTACAAATAGATGTAAGTAGCTTTAATAAAGGAGTATATTTTATTGAGTTACGTATTGAAGGTAAAGTGAAAAAGATTTCAATAATTAAGAATTAAAATTAAACGTTTAGAGTGTTTGGTTATCAAAAAAATGACCAGAAATAAAAACAAAATAATTAACTAACTAAAACAAAGCAATTATGCAAATAATATCATTTCTAGGCTTTACAATATTGGTAGCAGTCATAGCGTATTTAAAAACAAGAAATACAGAAGAGTTATCTTCAGACGGTTATTTTTTGGGAGGAAGAAGCTTAACAGCTGGCGTAATTGCAGGCTCATTATTACTTACTAATTTATCCACAGAACAAATTGTAGGTTTAAACGGAGCTGCTTATCAAAGCGGATTATCAGTTATGGTTTGGGAAACTTTAGCAGCAATTGCAATGGTTGTTACAGCGATGTTTTTATTACCAAGATATTTAAAAGGAGGCCTAACTACGGTTCCTGGGTTTTTAGCAAAACGTTTTGATGTTACAACAAAAACACTAACCTCAGTTTTATTCCTTTCAGGATATGTAGTGGTGTTACTTCCAGTAATTTTATATTCAGGATCTTTAGCGATTAGTGGCATGTTTGATATACCTCAATTATTAGGAGTTACACATACACAATCAATTTGGATTTGCGTATGGGGAATTGGAATTATTGGTTCTATTTATGCTGTTTTTGGTGGCTTAAAAGCAGTTGCAGTTTCAGATTCTATAAATGCAGTTGGTTTATTAGTTGGTGGAATTTTAATTCCGATTTTCGGTTTAATGATGATTGGTGATGGAAGCGTTTTAGATGGTTTGTCTGTTTTAACAGCAGAAAATCCAGAGAAATTCAAATCTATGGGAGGTGAAACAGATCCTGTTCCATTTTATACCATTTTTACAGGAATGATGTTGGTACAACTATTTTATTGGGGAACAAATCAGCAAATTATTCAGAGAGCATTAGGTGCAAAAGATTTAAAAGAAGGTCAAAAAGGATTGTTATTAGCTTCATTTATAAAAATATTAGGACCAATAATTGTTGTTTTACCAGGTTTAATCGCCTTTCATTTGTTTGAAGGAAATTTAGAATCTGCAGATAGTGCGTATCCAGAATTGGTAAGAGAAGTACTACCAAGTGCTTGGGTTGGTTTCTTTGCAGCAGTATTGTTTGGAGCAATTTTAAGTTCATTTAATAGTGTTCTAAATAGTTCTGTTACACTTTTTGGAATCGATATTTATAAAGAACACATCAATAAAGAAGCAGATGAAAAAACAGTTGTAAAATACGGAAAAACATTTGGTGTTATTTTAGCAATTGCAGCAATGTTTATTGCACCATTAATTGCAAATGCAGGTAGTTTATTTGATTATCTACAAGAGATAAATGGTATTTATAGTATTCCTATTTTCTCTATAATTATTGTTGGTTATTTAACCAAATATGTTCCAGCAATTGCTGCTAAAATTGGTTTGATTTCTGGATGTGCATTATATATAATCAGTCAGTTTTTTATGCAGCCTTATTTTGTAAACACTGCATTAGATGCTGCAAAAGCATCAGGAGTTACAGATGAAACAGCTTTAGCTTTGGTTGAAGCTCAAGCTTATCCTCATTTTTTAGATGTTATGGCAATTTTATTCATTTTAAATGTAATAATAATGTTAGTTATTGGTAAGTTAAAACCAAGAAAAGAACCTTTCGTTCAAGAATATACAAAACAAGTAGATATTACACCTTGGAAATACACCAAACAAGCTGGAATAGCTATTTGCGTTGTTGTAGTTGGTGTTTATGTCTATTTTGCTTAATTCTATTATTCAAAATTTAAAAAATGAAAAACCGTTTTTATAAAAACTATATTTTAGCTCTAATAATTTGTTTATTTACTGTTAGTTGTTCTTCAAGTAATGTTAATAAAACAACTAAAAATATAGAAGATGCAATTACCAGTATAGAAACAGGACTTACCATTTTGAAAGTAAGAACTGCAAAAAACAAACAACAATCTTACATTGTTGCAAGTAGTTACGAAGGGACTTTACTTGGAATTTCTTATGACGGAAAAATCCTTTGGAAAAATGCTTTGTCTGGCTTTATAAATCACGATGTATATATTAGAGATATAGACAATGATGGTAAAGATGAAATTCTTGCAGCAAACGCAGATGGATCAATTTATTGCATAAATTCTGATGGAAAATTATTGTGGAAATTTTCTAGAAACACAGCTCCTATGTTTGCAGTTTCTGCAATTAAAAAAGACAACAAAACATATGTTGTTGCAGGTGGTTTCGATAATAGCATTTATTATATAAGTGATAAGGGTGAGTTTTTAAAACAAATTATTTCTACAACATATTCAAAAGAAAAACTGCGAAAATTTATTGGTAAAAAATTACCCGCTGGAAATTTGAGCATGTCAAATTTTATAAAAACTTTTAAAAATCCAGATGGTAAAGAAAAATTGGTAGTTTTAGGTACAAATAACCATATGCAAACTGTTGGGACTTTATATTTTTTTAATCCTTTAGAAGATAAACCTTTTAAAAGTAAAAAAATAACAAAAAGTAAATCTTTCAAAGGAAAATTAAGAATTAGACCAATTGGAGATTTTAATATTGTAGATTTTGATAATGATGGATTTAAAGAAATAGTATTAGGTGCTTCATCTCATGTAAATGATATGTTAATCACAACTTATAACACCAAAACGGATGAATTTTCTTCAGATAAAATGACTAAAATTTCTTTTGGTTATGATATTGGGCATACTGAAGTTGTCAGTCAAAATAATAAAAACACTTATTTTACAAGAGCAGGAAGTAAAATTCATTTGTATGAACCTGGTTCTTCTGATAAAGATTTGGAAAGAATTGTTGGTAAATATGCTTACAATGATATTTGTAAAATGCCAAATGCAAATAAAGTTGTTTTAGCAAGTAGTCAAAGTGGAGGAAGCGCAATTCATATTATAGATTTAGACAATTTAAAATGGAAAAAAAGTTTTAAAAATTTAGTTCCAAAAGGAAAAATTTCTACCATTCTAAAGAACACTAAAGAAATTAGTGATAACTTAAAAAAGTATACAAAACCTGTATCAGAAAAAAAATCACAATCGGTTTATTTGATGACAGAAAAAATACCAAATAATTTAGAAAGTTTAAAAAATCAATTATTTCAGAAATATCAAAATCCATATTTTTTAAACTCGTTAAATATGAGAAATGTAGAAAATTGGGATCGTTCTAATGTGCCAAACGAAAAGTATAAAAACTCTAGAGATAGAAGAAAAAAATATACACTAACAAGTGATGAAGCATTCAATCAAATAACAGCAAAGTTAGAAAATGCTCCAGGAATTGCTTATTGGGCAGGTCATGGAAATGATCCTTATATGTTTAATATAAACACTACAAAAAGGGTTATAGATAAAGCAAATAGCGAAAACAAAAAAACGATTTTGATTTACCCAGAAATGGAAGATCATACTAAAAATGCAATGTATTTGGTAAACGATTTAGCATATCCTTTAGCAGAATATGCAAAAACAAGAAACACAAATATTTTTTTAAGAAACAAACACAATGCTTGGTTTGGAACCGTTTATTTAAAACAATGGAAAAGATTAATGTCTGGAGAATTTGCAGATGTTTTTGTGCCTTCTATGGAAGAAACTACAGACAAATCTATGGAGTTAAGTTTAGCAGGAAGATTAGGTTTATGGTCTAGTGGAGTTGTAAATAATTGGGGAACAAGAGCTGTGCCAGACAATGCTTCTTTTGATAGATCAAGACAATTAGGTTACCAAAGATTGCCAAATCACTTTTTAAGAATGCTGATTTTTCATACTGCTTATGGTGCTCAATTCATCAATAATTTTTCCATAGATCAGCAGTATATGAGTATTTATTGGGAGTTGATTGGTAAAGGTGCTTTGTATGTGCCAGAACGAAATGAAATTTTAAGTTTCTCTCCTGTTCATTTAAGTATGAAAGATCCAGATCCTCATTTTATAGATGATGGTTCTAATGTAAAATGGAGCGTTTTTTACAATGAAGAGTTTGAGAAAAAGAACCCTTTTGTATTTAGTAGATTAAATGGTTCTTGGCCAGGAGCACCTGTTACAGAATGGGATTTTTCGAGATATGCAGCAGGAGTTAAAGAACGTAGATTAAACTTTTTAGCACCTTATAAAAACGGTTTGGTTTTATTAACACCAACTCAAGAAGGCGTTTTTGCACAGCCAAATGTTACTAGAAAAAAGTTGTCAGAAAACTTACATCCTTTCTATAAAAATATCTTAAAAGAATACATTACAGATGGTAGAAATTATTATTCAGCTGATGGTAAACAAACTTTTAAAGCAGATGAATATTATAAAGTAATCGAAAAAGAAATTCAAGAAAATGCTAAAAAATTACCAATAACAGTCTCTGGAGATGTAGCTTGGGTTGTTGCGCAAGTATCACCAACACATTTAAGATTAACAATCATAGATAATGGCTATATCAATCCAGAAGAAAGTACTGCAATTGTTACTTTTAATAATATTAAAATAAATAAAATTTCGGATATTTTAAATGGCGAAGAATTTAAAGAAGTTAATTCATCAACCAAAATAAATATACCTTTAGGTGGTTTTCGTTTTATAGATATAGAGTTGAAAGAAAATTTTTAGAAACGTATGTAAACACACTCTTTATTTACTTAAAGATACAAAATTAGTTGATTTTAGATTAATTTTAAATCATAATCAAAAATCTCAATGTATGAAAATTTTAAAAGTAGTAACGATTGTTTTTGCATTATTTATGGTTTCTCAGATTTCTGCTCAACAAACTGAGAAACAAGCAAAAAATAAATTTAAAAGAATAAATACTGATAAAGATGAATTTATCACAGTGAAAGAATGGGGAGATTTTTACAAAGGTAAAACCAACAAAAAAGGCAAAGCGTTTAAAAGTGATTTTATGTTTTTAGGTATTGATAGGAATGATGATAAGAAAATTTCTCTAGAAGAAATGATTAAAGGAATTGACAGAGATTTAGCCAAATCTAGAACTAAAGTTTTAAAAAAGGAGAAGAAACAAAAGAGTAAAAATTAAGTTGAATTAATAATTTTGTAAATACTGAAATGTAATGTTTCAGTATTTTTTTTACATTAATTAAAACTAATAAATTTAAAATGAAAGTTATAATTTATACAGTATCGCTATTTTTTTTATGTTCTTGTGCGTCAAATAAAATTAATAGTCAAAATAAAAAAGAGGAAATTCAAGTAGTCTTGTTGGCAGGTCAATCTAATATGGTAGGTGCAGGCAATTATGATGAGTTAGATAAAACCATTAAAAAGCGAATTGAAAAAAATTCAGATAGAGTATCATTGGTTTTTAATGGAAAAAAAGTTTCGCCCTTAACTTGGTATAAAAATAATCCAACAGAAAAATATAATTTCACCAAACGTTTTGGTCCAGAGTTGTTATTTGGGCTAACGTTAGCAGAAAAGTATCCTGATAAAGAGTTTGTATTAATAAAACGTTCTCAAGGAGGGACTGCTTTGTATGGAGCATGGAATCCTAATTGGTCATCAGATAAAGCAAAAGCAGTAGAAAAACCTAAAAAGCAAAGTTTACAATTATATGCACAGCATTTAGAGGATATCAAAATAAGTTTAGTATCGATTCAAAAAGAAAATAAAACCTTTAAAATTCTTGGTTTACTTTGGATGCAAGGAGAAAATGATGCAGCCATAGAAATTAGCGCAACAACTTATAAAGAAAATCTAAAAAATTTAATAGACAGTTATAGAACTGAATTTATTGAATCAAAAATGCCTTTTGTTGTTGGTCAAATAAATTCAAATTATGGCAAGTTTAAAAATAAAGGCTCTAAAATGGTAAGAACATTTATGGAAGAAATTGCTAACGAAGATAAAAATGTTGCAATTATTAAAACTTCTATGGATAAAAGTTGGTTAGATTATCCAAAACATTCAGATAATATTCATTATAACTCAGAAGGTCAAAAAAGACTTGGTATAGCTTTTGCAAATAAACTTATTGAACTGATAAATTAATTCTCTTTACTTTTTATTGAATAAAATTAAACTAAAATTTAATTTTATGGTCTAATTGGTAACTATAAACCTTATAATTATGAATACATATTTTAAACTCACTATTTTAATTATTCTCGCTTTTGTATTAAATACAAAGGGACAAAATAAACAAGAAAGACCTAATGTTTTATTCATTATGGTAGATGATTTGAATGATTGGGTAGGTGCTTTTGGTGGAAATCCACAAACAAAAACTCCAAATATAGATGCACTTGCAGCAAACAGTACCATTTTTAAAAATGCGTATTCTTCTGCACCTTTATGCAACCCTTCTAGAACTAGTGTTATGACAGGTTATAGACCTTCTACAACAGGTGTTTATGGAAATAAAGAGCATTTTAGAGACGAAAAAGGTTTTGAGAATACAGTAACAATTCCACAATATTTTGAGCAAAATGGTTACAAGACTGCAGCTGCTGGGAAAATATTTCATAGTCCAAGAGGAAATAAAAAAGAACCAAGACCAGGAAGTGATCCAGGATCTTTTCAACAAGAAAAAAGAGGAGGTTTAGGAGGAACATTTCCAGATAAAAAAGATAAACAAACACATAATTTAAATTTAAAAAAATATGGCGTAAAAGGTTCTTTTTTAAGATCTTTTGATTGGTTTCCTGTTAATGTCCCTCTGGAAAATAATAACGATTTTAAATCTGCAGATTATGCATCAAAATTTTTACAAAAAAAACATGATAAACCTTTCTTTTTAGCTTGTGGTATTTTTAGACCACATTTGCCTTGGTTTGCTCCCAAAAAGTATTTTGATATGTACAATTTAGAAGATGTAAAAATCCCAAAAACATCAAAAAATGATCTAGATGATGTTGGAAAAATGGGAAATAATATGGCCAAAAAAGGAGTTCATAAATCTGTTGTAGAAAACGGCAAATGGAAAGAAGCAGTTAGAGCATATATGGCAAACGTTTCTTTTGCAGATGCTTGTGTTGGGCATTTGTTAAATGGATTAAAGAAAAGTAAGTATGCCAAAAACACTATTATCGTTTTAATGGGAGATCATGGATATCATTTAGGAGAAAAAGAACATTGGTCTAAAAATGTTTTGTGGGAACGTTCTGCAAAAACACCTCTATTAATTTTTGATCCAAGAGACGGAAAAGGCAAAGTAAGCACTTCTTTGGTTTCTTTGTTAGATGTGTATCCAACTTTAATTGAAATGACAAATCTTCCTAAAAATGAAAATGTAGAAGGAGAAAGCATCTATAATATAGTAAAGAATCCGAATGAAGAGGTTAAAGAATTTGTATTGACTTCTAAAGACGATGGACTTCATTCTTTAAGAAATAAAAATTATAGATATACTGTTTATCCAGATGGTTTTGAGGAATTATATGACCATAGAATAGATTCAAATGAATGGACAAATATTGCGAGTAATTCTAAAAATAAATTGATTTTAAAAGAGTTTAGAAATGAACTTAAAAACATTTTAAAAGGTAAAAAATAAGTCTATGAAATTTATAAAACTGGTAGTCTTAATTGTTTTAATTTTTACAAGTTGTAAAGGTCAAAACATAGTTTCAAATTCAAATAAAGATAACGCTAAATTAGAAAAACCTAATTTAATTATTATTCAAACAGACGAACATAGTTTTAGAACTATAAGTGCTTATCAGAAATTATTGCTAGAAGAACAAGCCTTTGTTTGGGGAAAAGGTAATAATTCTAAAACACCAAACATAGATAGATTAGCAGATGAAGGTGCAATTGCAACAAGTTATTACTGTTCTTCACCAGTTTGCACACCATCAAGAGCATCTTTTGTTACAGGGCTATATCCTCAAGCAACTGGAGCTCCAAAAAACGGATTGCATTTAAGTAAAGAAGTGCCAACTTTTGCTACTATTTTAAGAGATAAAGGTTATGCAACATCTTATGTTGGAAAATGGCATTTAGCTGGTGAGGGAAAATACATATTTAATGTTAAATACAAAGCTGGTTTTGAAGATAATCGATTTATGATGACTGGAGGTCATGCACCATATCTTCATATAAAAAACGGAAAATACAAAGGAGTAAATCAAAATGTTGCTAAAAGATTTCCCGAAAATGAAATTGTTCATTTAACAGATTTTTTTACTGATAAAACATTAGAAATTATAGAAAGAGACAAGAATAAACCTTTTGCAGTTATGGTTTCTATTCCAGATCCACACACGCCAGATTATGCGAAACCACCCTACAATACAATGTATAAGGATTTAGAAATTGAAGCGCCAAAGACAATGAATCCTGATTTTGTAACAAATAGACCAAGTTGGGCAACAAAACAACAAAATAATGAAGCAAAAGGAAAAAAATCTTTCGAAAAAGAGAAAAATGCTTTAAAACAATATTTTGGAATGGTAAGTCATGTTGATGATTCTGTTGGGAGAATTTTGAAATATTTAGATGATAATAATCTAACTGATAATACCATTGTAGTTTTTACAGCAGATCATGGAGATATGTTTTTCGAACATAATAGACGTAATAAAGGTTTGCCTTATGAAGCTTCTGCTAGGATTCCGTTTTTAATTCGCTATCCAAATAAAATTCCACGAGAAAAAGTGCTAAACACAGCATATACAAACGTAGATTTTGCGCCAACTGTTTTAAGTCTTATGGATATAAAAACAGATACAAAATTTCACGGTTTAGATACTTCTGATGATTTTACAAACAATAAAAAAGAAATAACTTCAGATAGAATTACCTATTTTGCAAAATCTGGAGGTTGGTGGGTTTCAGCTGTAAACAATAGATATAAGTTAGTAATTGATAAAAATGAAAAACCGTATTTGTTCGATTTACAAAAAGATCCTGATGAGATTATCAATTTTTACTACAAAAAAAAATATGCAAATATTGCTAAAATGATGCAAACAGAATTGTTTAAGCAATTAAACAAGTATGAAGAACCTGGTCTAAAGAGAGGTAATTATATTGTAGAATAAACAACGTATTTTTATTTTCGGATAATTACTAAATTTAAGATTTAAAACAAGTTTTATAAAACTTAATTGGAGCAGTAACTATCATTTCTTCGTTAACATTTCAACATCAGCTACAGTTCTAAATCCATTGTGATCTGATCCAGAACTAATTTCAGAACCCATTTTTGCAGAAATTCTAAAACTTGCACAATAAGATTGGTGACATAAAAAAGAACCTCCCTTAATTACATGTTCAATTTGATATGGATTTCCTGGATTAAATGATTTTGTCGCTCCTTTAGGGTTTTGTAAAACTTTAGAGGTATCTATATCATTGTAATAATTTACATTAAAAAAATCACTCGTTAACTCCCATACATTTCCTGTCATATCATAAATACCAATCGAATTTGGAGGATATGATTTCACTGGTGAAATAAACTCAAATCCGTCTTTAGATTCATTTTTAACAGGAAAGACTCCTTGCCAAGTATTTGCATTTTCGTTGAGTAATTCGAAATTATCTCCCCAAGTAAAAATTGAATTTTTATTTTTACCCTGTGCAGCAGATTCCCATTCTGCTTCTGTTGGTAATCTTCTATTTGCCCATTTACAATATGCTTGCGCATCTTCTAATGTTACATGAACAACTGGGTGATTTTCTTTTCCTATAATATTTGAATTTGGTCCAGCAGGATGTTGCCAATTTGCACCTACTTTCCAGGTCCACCATTGAGCATAATTTGCCATGTTTACAACCGCTTTAACATCTTTATTAAAAATTAGACTTCCAGGTTTTAAAACAGAATCATGGGGTTTTGGAGTTCCCTCTGGAAGTTGTTTTTTAATCTCATCCCAATTTATTGGTCTTTCTGCGATTGTTTTATAATTTGTTGCGTTTACAAAATTGCGAAACTGTTTATTTGTAACTTCAGTAATATCAATAAAAAATCCATCTACATAAACCTCGTGAGCAGGTTTTTCTCTTGGCATTGCAAATTGATCTGTATTTTTTGCTCCTTGTAAAAATGTTTTTGACTCAACCCAAACCATATTTTTTGGAGTCAATTTATTAATGTCCACAGCATTTTTATTTTCTTTACAACTCGAAATAAATAAAATTACTACTAAAAAGAATAAATTAAAATTTTTAAAATCTTGCATGTTGCTATTTTAACCTAAAAGTAGAACTAATTTGTTTTATTTCTTAATTTTTGTTCCCAATTCCATGAGGAACTTATCATATTATTTAAGGTTTCTTCTGCCTTCCATCCTAATTTTTCTTCAGCTAAATTAGTTGATGCGTATAATTCTGGAACATCTCCAGGTCTTCTTTCAGTAATTTCGTAATTCAATTTTGAGTCTGTTACTTCTTCAAAAGAATTAATAACATCTAAAACAGAAAAACCATTTCCAGTACCTAAATTAAAAATTTCAAAAGAGGTATCTTGTTCTTTGTTAATAATTCTTTGAACAGCTAATACGTGTGCTTTTGCTAAATCTACAACATGGATGTAATCTCTAATTGGGGTTCCATCTTTTGTAGGGTAATCATTACCATAAACCATTAATTTTTCTCGAACACCAGCTGCAGTTTGTGTTATGTATGGCATTAAATTATTTGGAATTCCGTTTGGTAACTCACCAATTAAACCAGATTTATGTGCGCCAATAGGATTGAAATAGCGTAAGGATATTGCAGAAAAATTTGAGTTTGCTTTTATTAAGTCGTCTAAAATTTCTTCGGCAACTTTTTTAGTGTTTCCATAAGGAGAAAATGGACGTTGTGTTTCATTTTCTTCAGTTATTGGAAGTGTTTTAGGAGTTCCGTAAACAGTAGCTGAAGAAGAAAAAATAAATCCATTAATTCCGTTTTCTATTTGTGCAGCAAGCGTATTCATTAAAGAATAAAGGTTGTTTTTGTAATACATTAAAGGATTATTAACAGATTCGCCAACAGCTTTATATGCAGCAAAATTAATAACAGCTTTTGCGTCTTTGTGTTTGCTGAAGACAGCGTTCGTTTTTACTTCATCTTTTAAATCTACATTCACAAAAGTGGGTTTTACATTGGTAATCTTCTCAATTCTGTCCAATGTTTCTTCTGTAGAATTCGATAAATCATCTAAAATAAGAACTTCAAAATTATTATTTATTAATTCTATTACTGTGTGAGAACCTATATATCCACAACCACCTGTTACTATTATTTTATTTTTCATTGAAAAGTTTTATGAGTTACAAAATTAGCTTTTTTTTTATTAAAAAACAACCTGTAGGTACTGGTTGGTTATTTTAATAAAAATTAGTAGTTTTGTATAATGGAATTTAAATCTTTTAAAATAAAATCTAAGAAACCTAAATACAAGCAAATTGTTGCTTTTATCGAAGAGGCAATATCTATTGGAGATTTAAAGAAAGATGATAAACTTCCATCTTTAAATGAAATTAAAAATAAATACGGGCTTTCAAGAGATACGGTTTTAACTGCTTTTAATGAACTTAAAAATCGCGGAATTATAAAATCTATAGCAGGTAAAGGGTATTACGTTTTTAGTGAAGACACTAAAACAAGTCAAAAAGTTTTTTTACTGTTTGATGAGTTAAATTCTTTTAAAGAAGATTTATACAATTCTTTTTTAGCTCAATTAGATGAAAATGTTCAAGTAGATATTTTTTTCCATCATTTTAATCCAATCATTTTTGAGAAGCTAATTGCAGAAAATGTTGGAAATTATAGCTCTTATGTAATTATGCCTGCAAACTTAAAAAATGTTTCTCCAATTTTAGAAACACTTCCAGAGAATAAGGTCTTTATTTTAGATCAATTAAAACCAGCGTTAAATAAATATGCTGCTGTTTATCAAAACTTTGAAGACACTATTTTTAATGGACTTTTAGAAGCAAATAATTTGATTAAAAACTATGCTAAAATGGTTTTAATATTTAACGAGAAAATTCAGCCAATAGAGATGTTATTTGGGTTTGAAAAGTTTTGTAAAAAAGAAAATATGCTATTTGAAGTTGTTTCTAATATAGAAAATCGAGAAGTTGGAAAAGGTGAAATTTACTTAATACCTGAGGATAAAAATCTAATTCGAATTATAAAAAAAATGAACGAAGTTGGGTTAAATCTAAAAGAAGATGTTGGCATTATTAGTATTAATGACACCATGTTAAAAGAAGTAGTTAAAAATGGAATTACTACAATTTCTACAGATTTTAAAAAAATGGGCGAAAATTTAGCAACTTTAATTAGTAGAAAAGAGTTTTCTCAAATTGAAAACCCTTCTAAATTAATAATTAGAAATTCTTTGTAATGATTAAAGTTGAACACATAAAAAACACAAACTCCATAAAACTGTATAACAACAATACAGAAGCAATTGTTGATTTAGAAAATGGGGCAAGTTTAAGTAGTTTAAAATTGAAAGGTAAAAATATTTTAGCAGATTTACCAAAATCAAGTTATAGCAAAACCTATGCTTCATCTATACTTTTTCCGTTTGCAAATCGAATTTCAAATGGAAAGTATGAGTTAAATAATAAAAGTTTAGAACTTACTTGCAATGATGCAGATAATAACAATGCGTTACATGGTTTAATTTACAATAAAAGCTTCAACCTAATTCATACAGAGATAAAAGAAAATTATTCTGAAATAACGTTAGAATACTCAGAAGAAAAAAGAGAAAGTGGGTTTCCTTTTATATATAAAATCGTCGTAAAATATAAAATTACTAATAGCAGTTTAGAGTTAAATCTAAATGTTATAAATACTGATAAAAATGAGTTTCCATATACAGTAGGTTGGCATCCCTACTTTTATAGCAGTGATTTAGACAATAGCCAATTAATTTTTAAGGCTGATAAAAAAGTAGTTCATAACACAAAAATGATTACAGAAAGTTTAATTGAATTTAATGATAATCAACAATTAAAATTAGAAAATTTAGATGATTGCTTTGCATTAACAAACAATACAATAGAATTTAAAACTCCCGAAAATCATATTCAACTAAAAACAAATCACCCAAAATCTTATTTGCAAATTTATACTCCAAAGAATAAAAATACGATTGCTATTGAACCTTTAACAGGAATTTCCGATAGTTTTAATAATAAAGTAGGCTTACAAATACTAAAACCAAATACTAACTTTGAGGTAGCATGGAGCATTCATCTTAAAGGTTAAATACAATATTTTAAAAAACGAATCATGAACAAAAAATTACTAAAGGAAGTTAAAGATAACTTTAAGAAAATTTTTAGTCAAAAACCAATTACAGTTTTTTCTCCAGGAAGAATTAATTTAATTGGAGAATACACAGATTTTAATGAAGGATTTGTTTTTCCTGCAGCTGTAAACAAAGGAATCTTCTTAGCCATCCAAAAAAATAAAGAAAATAATAGCAGTGTTTATGCACTTGATAAAAAAGAAATGTATTCTTTTTCTATAGATGTAAAAGAACCTTTGGCAAATGGAGGATGGCAAAATTATATTTTAGGTGTCGTTTCCGAAATTAATAAAATGGGCGTAAAATTAGCACCTTTTAATGCAGTTTTTGCAGGTGATATTCCTGGTGGAGCAGGAATGTCTTCTTCTGCAGCATTAGAAAATAGTTTTGCTTATGGTTTGAATGAGTTATTTGATTTAGGATTTTCTAAAGAACAACTAATTTTAATTTCTCAAAAAGCAGAACATAATTTTGCTGGTGTAAAATGTGGAATTATGGACCAATATGCAAGCATGTTTGGGAAGAAAAAAAGTGCGTTATTATTAGATTGCAGAACCATTACTTCCAAAACTTTTAAAATTGATTTTGGCAAATACAAGCTTCTATTAGTAAACACAAACGTAAAACACGATTTGTCTGAAAGTGCTTATAATGACAGAAGAGAAGTCTGTGAAAAAGTATCGAAAATGTTAAAAATTGATGCGCTTAGAGATGCTAAAAAATTACAATTAGAGACTATTAAAGATAAAGTTTCTATAGAAGATTATCAAAAAGCATTGTATGTATTACAAGAAAATAGACGTGTAAAAAAGTTTTCGAAAGCTATTTTGAAAGATGACATTAAAACATTGGGTAAATTAATGTATAAATCACACAAGGGTTTAAGTGAAAAATTTAAAGTTAGTTGTAAAGAGTTAGATTTTTTAGTAGCACAAACCCAAAATAACGCTGGTGTTTTAGGTGCAAGAATGATGGGTGGTGGTTTTGGAGGTTGCACAATTAATTTAATTAAAAAATCGAAAGTTGCGGGTTTTAAAGAACAAATTTCAAAAAATTATAAAGATAAATTCGGAAAAGAATGTTCAATTTATCAAGTAAAATTATCTAAAGGAACAAGCATCGTAAATCATTAGAAATCATGAACACAAATTTACAAGATTACTCACATAAAAGATTCAATATATTAACAGGAGAATGGGTTTTAGTTTCTCCACATAGATCAAAAAGACCATGGCAAGGTCAAAATGAAGAAATATCTCAGGCTAAAAGACCAACCTACGATAAAACTTGTTATCTGTGTGCTACAAATACAAGAATTAATGGAGAAATAAATCCAGATTATAAAGATGTTTTTGTTTTTACAAACGATTTTGCAGCACTTCAAAAAGATTCGCCAAAATTTAGTTTTAATGAGGGTTTGCTAAAAGCAGAGAGCGAAACAGGTATTTGTAAAGTAATTTGTTTTAGTCCAGATCATTCTAAAAGTTTGGCAGACATGGCAGTGAAAGATATTAGTAAAGTTGTAAACGTTTGGCAAAAAGAATTTGCAACATTAGCAGCACTTAAAGATATTAATTACGTTCAAATTTTTGAAAACAAAGGAGCAGTAATGGGTTGTAGCAATCCACATCCACATGGACAAATATGGAGTCAATCTACATTACCAAATGAAGTTGAGAAAAAAGATACTCAGCAAAAAGAATATTTTTCCAAAGAAAATAAAAGTCTTTTAGAGAATTATTTGACGCAAGAATTAAAGTTGAACGAAAGAATAATTTATGAAAATGAAGATTTTGTCGCTTTAACTCCTTTTTGGGCAATTTGGCCTTTTGAAGTGATGATTGCTCCAAAAAAAGCACAAAAAGATATTACAGAAATGAGTGATATACAATCATCTAATTTTGCAAAAGCAATCTCTGTAATTACCAAAGCGTACGATAATTTGTTTCAAACTTCATTTCCATATTCAAGTGGAATACACCAATCACCAACAAACAATCAAGACAATAAACACTGGCATTGGCACATGAGTGTTTATCCGCCATTATTAAGAAGTGCAACTGTAAAGAAATTTATGGTAGGTTATGAGATGTTTGGTTCACCACAAAGAGATATTACAGCAGAACAAGCAGTTAAAATGCTAAAAGAACTGCTTTAAATTTATGTTCACATCAAACTAATTATTAATAAATACTATTCTTACATACACAGTATTACCCAATTTATTTTTTTGTATTGTAGTTGTAGATTTAATTCGTAATTTTAATACAAAGTTAATTATTGTGAATAAAAGACAAATAATACATTTATTCTGGAGAGCCAATTTCGGTTTAAATATAGAGGAATTATCTAAACTTGAATTAAAATCAAAATCAGAAATACTTTCTGAATTATTTTTAGATTCATCAGAAAACACTGATTTGAAGTTAGACTTAAATGGGCTTTCTGAAATAGAAAACAAATCTAATAAAGAATTAAAAGAAAAATTTACACAAGCAGAGATTAATAGATTAAAGAAAATTGGCCAAAAGAAAGTTAGAGAATTAAATTATGCTTGGATAAATAGATTAAAAGAACCCAATAATAAATTAAGAGAAAAAATGGCGCTTTTTTGGGCCAATGTTTTTGTTTGTAGAGACAACAATCAAATTTTTCATATTCAACAATACAATAATATTCTTAGAAAACATGCTTTAGGTGATTTTAGAGCTTTTGTAAAAGCCATTGCAAAAGAACCTTCTATGAGCAAGTATTTAAATAACAGACAAAACATCAAACAAAAACCGAACGAAAATTTTGCAAGAGAACTAATGGAGCTTTTTACATTAGGAATTGGTAATTATTCTGAACAAGATATTAAAGAAGCTGCAAGAGCATTTACTGGTTGGTCTTTTGATGAAAAAGGGAACTTTAAATTAAGAAAAAATCAACATGATTTTGGTTTAAAAACATTTTTGGGTAAAACAGGTTATTTTGATGGAGAAGATATTATAGATATCATTTTGGAACAAAGACAATGTGCTAAATTTATTTGTACAAAAATATACACCTACTTTATCAATCCAATTATAGATGAAAAAAGGTTAGAAGAAATTACAGAAGTCTTTTTTAAAGATTATGACATTAGTAATTTAATGAAATATATTTTTAGTTCTAATTGGTTTTACAACGAAGAGAATATTGGTGTTAAAATAAAATCACCCATAGAATTATTGATTGGGATTCAGAAAATAGTTCCTGTTAAATTCAACAAAAAAAAGCAATTTACTTACTTACAAAAAATGATGGGGCAAACGCTTTTATATCCAGAAAACGTTTCTGGTTGGAAAGGTGGGAGAAACTGGATAGATTCTAATACATTAATGTTTCGTATGAAATTAGCATCATTAATTCTAAATGATGCTATAATAAATTTAGAAGAAAAAGGAGAGTTTGAAGCAAGTTTTGATGCTTATTATAAAAAACTAAAAAAGAAGAATAAGTTTATAAAAACAACTAAAAACTGGGAGTTGTTTCAATCAAAATATAAAAACCTAAAACCCAAAGAACTAACAGATTTATTAATAGTTTCTAAAATAAATAAAGACACAGAAGATTTTTTAAATAATTTAGAAAAAAAATCAAATAAAGATTTTTGTGTGCAGTTAATGTCTATTCCAGAATACCAACTTTGCTAAAACAAAACTCATGAAAAGAAGAGATTTTATCAAACAAAGCTCGTTAGCAAGTAGTTTGTTTTTTGCACCTAATTTTATAAAAGAGTTCGAAAATTTATCTAAACAAAGTTCTCAAATTAAAAAATTAGTCATTATTCAATTATCTGGTGGTAATGATGGTTTAAATACAATTATACCTTATACTAATGATATTTATTACAAAAATAGACCCAAATTAGCGATCCCGAAAAACAACTTGATTAAAGTTACAGATGATTTAGGTTTTCATGAAAATTTAGCTCACTTAAAAAATATATACGATCAAGGTTATCTATCCATAATTAATAATGTTGGTTATCCTAATCCTAATAGATCTCATTTTAGATCTACAGATATTTGGCAAACTGCAAGTAACTCTGATGAATATTTCAATACAGGATGGATTGGTAGATATATAGAAAAGTTTGGAAAAGCACCCTATTCTGGTATTGAATTAGATGATAGTTTGTCTTTAATTATGAAAGGGGAAAATATTAATGGAATAGCAACCAAAAATCCAAGAACTTTATTTAATAATACAAAAACTCCTTTTTTTAATAAAGTAATAAAACAGCAAACTGATGCTCATTTAAGCGAACATAATTTGGGCTATTTGTATAAAACAATGATTGAAGCGAAATCATCTGCCAAATATATTTATGAAACTTCTAAAACGTATACCTCTAAATTTCAATACCCAAATAATCCATTTGGAAAACAATTAAAAACGACTTCAGAATTTATCAATTCTAATTTAGAAAGCAAAGTGTATTATGTTTCTATGGGTGGTTTTGACACACACGCAAATCAATCAAATAGACAAAGTAGACTTCTTAAAACATACAGTGAATCTTTAGAAGTTTTTATTGATGATTTAAAACAAAACGATACTTTTAAAGATACATTAATACTTACTTTTTCTGAATTTGGGAGAAGAGTTCAACAAAATGCTGCTGGTGGTACAGATCATGGTGCTGCAAATAATGTATTTATTATTGGTGAAAATTTAAAGAAAAAAGGCTTTTATAATACTTCACCAAATTTGTTAAACTTAGATAAAAATGGAGATTTAATTCACTCCATTGATTTTAGATCTATATACGCAACAATATTAGAAAAATGGTTAGAGGTTGATGATATTTCTATTTTGAATAAATCTTTTCAAAAGTTAGATTTTATCTAAATTTATTCGACTAAAATTTACTTGAAACATTAATTTTCATTCACCTTTTCTTAGTTTTTGTAAATCAGATACTGCATTTTCTGGAAGTTATTTAATTAAATGTGAGCTCTGGACTTCTTTTATTTTACTTTCTTCAATATATTTTGATAATTGTTGAAAGTCTACTGATCATTCTTTTGTTTTTAAGTGGTTAAAAACGGTCTTGATATTGTCTAAAGACAAATCAGTGTAAAAACTTTTTAAAGTTCTACTCCAAAAAATGTTTTCAAGTTTTTTTGAATTATTTTTCACCTCATCATTATGTCCAAACTGAATTAACAATACATTTTTAGTTTTATGTTTATCGGATCTTAAAATTATTTTCTTCATAGCTTTGTAGGGTTAACTTTTTAATTATAAGTAGTTTATAGAATAATGTTTTTGCAACTACTTCTAACTATTTTATCGATTACTTTTTTTCTACTTGAGTTTTAGGAGCCTTTAATTTTATCTAAAACCTTTTCTGTATCGTATAAATGGCATAATCTTAAATGTGATTTTATTAACAGATTTACAGCTCTTTCGTGAGAAACATGGAAGTCTCCTTCAAGAATGTACTTATCATTGATAAATTCTTTAACAGAGAAGTTTCCAATATCTGTGCTATGAGGGTCTAATATTTTGTTAGAGGCTTTTACAGATATTCTTTTCTCAACATCAATTTGTAGCCCAAGATAGTTCATCACCTTTTCATCATCTAAGAAATTTCTGATTAGGCTGTTTTCTAATTCTATTTCGTCTTTGGTCGTCTCCCGAAGGGGAGTACCAGCGTTCCTGTGCTTTATTATTGATGTTAGTCCTGCATCTTCTGCCAAATAATGATAACCATCTAAAGAGTAAAACCAATCTTCGTACATTCTGGTTTTTTTAGTAATACTACTTACCACAAATTCTTTGTTTTCTTCTTCAGTAGTAGATGCTGAAATGTCTTGGTAAGATACAAGCATAGGGTTTTTTCTTACTTTCTCTAATAAATGTAGTGTTTCAGTTGCTTCCATTTCCTTAATCTCATTTGGTGCTAGGTTTTCATTTACTGACAATAGATGACGGTTATCTCTATTGATGCCTAAAAGAACTTTTCCTGCATTTCTAAAGTCAAATTTACTCGATGTCTTTTTTAAATTAGGTTTAAATATCTTAGGGAGGAATACGGTGCTTTCACATTGTCTATTTCTAAACCTGTTGATTGCTTAGATTGTATCCATGGCACTTACCTTGGTATGTATATTTCCTAAATCTACAACTAATCCGTACTTTTGAGTAGAGATTTTTCCTTTTTTCACATCCTCTTCTGTAAGCCCATCTTTATTAATATTGATACCATTTATAAAAAAAGTTGTTACAAGTACCACATCATAATCTCCAAACTTTCCAGACAATATATT
>ENA-ORXF01000659-ORXF01000659.1-marine-metagenome-genome-assembly--contig:-NODE-659-length-23906-cov-5.345923_pt1 | contig 23906 bp, 29 predicted proteins | sample MGYA00237864_ERZ511476 | MGnify/ENA primary metagenome ERZ511476 (study PRJEB26306, sample SAMN06343908) | marine metagenome | isolation source: coastal waters | place: Atlantic Ocean: West Antarctic...
TAAGAAAGCAAAACCATTCGGGTTAGCTAGTATTACTAGAAGTGGTCCTTTGGCTATGTCCAAAGGGTCGGAAACTACAAAAGATAACAAAGGAAAAATTTTATGAAAATGTTTTACGAAAAAGATGCAGATGTAAATTTAATCAAATCAAAAAAAGTAGCCATTATTGGTTTTGGTAGTCAAGGACATGCACATGCATTAAATTTGAAAGATAGTGGAGTAACTGAAATTGTAGTGGCACTTCGAGAAGGATCTTCTAGTATTAAAAAAGCTGAACAAGCTGGCTTAAAAGTGATGAACATTTCTGATGCAGCAGAATGGGCAGACGTAGTAATGATTTTAGCACCAGATGAATTGCAGTCAGGTATTTATAAAAATCATATTGAACAAAGAATGAAACAAGGATCCAGTTTAGCTTTTGCGCATGGTTTAAATATTCATTACGATTTAATTAAATCGAGAGATGACTTGGATGTGTTTATGGTTGCACCTAAAGGACCAGGCCATTTGGTAAGAACAGAATTTCAAAAAGGGGGAGGAGTTCCTTGTTTAATGGCAGTTCATAAAGATAGTTCAGGCAAAGCAAGAGATTTGGCGCTTTCGTACGCCTCTGCTATTGGAGGGGGAAAGTCGGGAGTTATCGAAACTACTTTTAAAGATGAATGTGAAACAGATCTATTTGGTGAACAGGCAGTTTTGTGTGGAGGGGTGGTAGAGTTAATTAAAAACGGATTCGAAACTCTTACAGAAGCGGGGTATCCACCTGAAATGGCTTATTTTGAATGCTTGCATGAAGTAAAGCTTATTGTGGATCTTATTTACGAAGGTGGAATTGCAAATATGAACTATTCAATCTCTAATACTGCAGAGTATGGCGAATATGTTTCGGGCAAAAAAATCATCGATAGCAAAACAAAAGAAAGAATGAAAGAAGTTCTGAATGACATTCAATCTGGAAAATTTACTAAAGACTGGATGAAGGAAAATGAGAATGGGCAAAAAAACTTTCTACAAATGAGAAAAGATCTTGCAGACCATCCGATTGAAAAAGTAGGTGAGAAGCTAAGAGGAATGATGCCTTGGATCTCGGACAATAAAATTATTGATAAGGATAAAAACTAGAATAAGCACATTTTTCTTTATTTTTTGGTACCTAGGCTATAATAACATAATACAATTTATACGTTAAAAGTAGATTTTTTCGTAAAGCTTTATTACATTGTGACCATGGACAAAAACCAGATTATTATATTTGATACTACTCTTAGAGACGGAGAGCAATCTCCAGGAGCCTCTATGAGCTTAGAAGAAAAAGTTCAGATTGCAAAAGCATTTCAAGATTTGGGTGTGGATGTTATGGAAGCTGGATTTCCAGCAGCTTCACAAGGTGACTTTGAAGCTGTTTCAGAAATTAGTAAAATTTTGACAAAAACGATTCCCTGTGGTTTGGCAAGATCTTTAAAAAATGATTTAGACAAATGTTACGAGTCATTAAAACACTCTAAGCGTTTTAGAATTCATACCTTTATTGCCACTAGTGATCTTCACATGAAGCACAAGTTACAAAAAACACGTGAAGAAGTGTTAGACTTAATTAAATTTAGTGTTGAGTATGCAAAAAAATTTACACCTGATGTCGAATGGTCTCCAGAAGATGCAACTAGAACAGATTCTGATTTTTTATGCAAAACTGTAGAGTTGGCAATTAAGTCTGGAGCAACTACTATTAATATTCCAGATACGGTTGGTTACGCAACTCCTTCAGATTACGAAAGAATTATCAAAGATTTATATAACCGAGTTCCCAACATAGACAAAGTAGTTGTTTCTACTCATACCCATAATGATTTAGGATTGGCAGTAGCAAATGCTTTGGCAGGTGTAGCTGCAGGAGCGAGACAAGTTGAGTGTACTATTAATGGTATTGGAGAGAGAGCTGGTAATGCTGCTTTAGAAGAAATTGTAATGGCCATTAAAACTAGAAATGATTTAATGCCGTACAAAACTAATATTAACACTAAAAGAATTAGCCCTTGTTCAAAACTATTATCTAGCACTATTGGTTTTCCTGTTCAGTACAATAAAGCAATTGTAGGAAAAAATGCCTTTGCTCACGAATCTGGAATTCACCAAGATGGAATGTTAAAAAATAAAAATACTTATGAAATTATGACGCCAGAAAGTGTTGGAGTAAGTAAATCTTCTCTTGTAATGGGAAAGCATTCTGGTCGACACGCATTTAAAGAAAAATTAATTGTATTAGGATATTCAAATTTTGATGAATCTAAAATCGATGATGCATTTAAGAAATTTAAAGACCTTGCAGACAAAAAGAAACACGTATTTGACGATGATATAGCAGCTTTAGTTGACGATGAGTTAATGAACGACAAAAATGTTATTAAGTTAGTTTCCTTAGATGTATTTGCCGGAACTAAGGGTCAAAAAGCAGTTCTAGAGATGGATATTTATGGAAATATTTCAAAAACAGAACAGTCAGGAGATGGACCCATAGATTCTATTTTTCAATGTATTAAAGAACTGTTTCCCCATGAAGTAAACTTACAATTGTATCAAGTTCATGCTGTGACTGAAGGCACGGATGCACAGGCAACAGTTAGCGTTAGAATTGAGGAAAAAGGAAAAATTTCTGTAGGTCAAGCAGCGGATACGGATACATTGGTAGCATCTGCAAAAGCTTATATTAATGCTTTAAATAAATTAATAATTAAAAGAAAAAGAACAGCACCAAATGAAGAGTTTTCAACTGCTATTTAACAAGAGAGGATAAAAAATGTTTAATAAAATAATGTCAATGTGGTCAACGGATATGGCAATCGATTTAGGTACTGCTAACACCCTAGTCTATGTAAAAGGAAAAGGTATTGTTTTAAATGAACCTTCTGTAGTGGCTATCATTAATGACAAGGGTAAAAATCAAGTTCTTGCAGTTGGAGAAGATGCCAAGCAAATGTTAGGCAGAACTCCTGGAAGCATTCAGGCTATACGCCCATTAAGAGACGGTGTGATTGCAGACTTTGTGGTTACGGAAGAAATGATTAAGCATTTTATTAAAAAAGTTCACAAAAGATCAGCATTTGCCAACCCTAGAATTATCATTTGTGTACCAACTGGATCTACTCCAGTTGAAAGAAGAGCAATTCAGGAAGCAGCACATGCAGCAGGTGCTAGAAAAGTACAACTTATTGAAGAGCCAGTGGCAGCTGCCATTGGAGCTGGTTTGCCAATTTCAGAACCAACAGGTTCTATGATTGTCGATATTGGAGGAGGGACTACAGAAATTGCTGTATTGTCTTTGGGAGGAATTGTTTACTCAAAATCTTTGCGATTAGCTGGTGATGCTTTAGATCATGCAATTATTGCCTTTATGAGAAAAAGATTTAATTTGCTCATAGGAGAATCTACAGCAGAAAAAATTAAAAAAGAAATTGGTTCAGCCATTCCGTCCAATTCAGAAAATACATATATTATGAAGGGAAGGGACGTGAGGACTGGAATTCCCAAGGAAGTTAAGCTGACAGAAAAAGATACTGCGGAAGCATTAGCTCCGGTCGTAAGCCAGATTATTGCGGCAATTAGAGAGGCATTAGAAAACACACCACCTGAACTAGCGGCAGATCTAGTTGATATGGGTATGGTTTTAGCTGGTGGTGGAGCATATCTAAAAAATTTAGATAAACTAATAGCAAAGGAAACAGGACTGCCAGTATCTATAGCTGAAGATCCCTTGTCTTGTGTCGCAATCGGTACCGGAAAGGCATTAGAGCAAGAAGGAATATTTTCTGCAATGCTAACTGAGTATTAGCAGCTAAATGAATGCGAACAATAGCTGGTTTCAACAAAGCAATTTAAGAATTTTTTTTTTACTTTTTCTTGCGTGTTTATTTATTTATTTAGATAGCTTTAATCAAAAATACTTTAAAAGTACTAAGGCAATTATCAACGATGTTGTTGGCTACTCTAGCTACTTGATTACCTGGCCAATCAAGGAAGTTTTAAATATACCTGGTTACGTCATAAATATTGCTACTCTTAAAAAAGAAGATGACTATTTACGTATTTTAAAAGAAGAAAAGCAAAAATTAATTTCAGATAATAACTTCTTAATGCAAGAGAATCAAAAAATTCAAAGATTTGTTCAAGAAGAAAAAACATACCAAAATCAAACTATTCCAGCCAAGGTGATTTTGAAAGTAAATAAGATTACCACAAGTACAATGATTATTAATAAGGGTGCAAGAGACGGAATAAAAATTGGAAATCCGGTGGTAAAAAACAATAATTTGATAGGACAGATATCGGAAGCTAACTACAAATCATCTAGAGTAATGTTATTAACTGACATTAATAGCAACATACCTGTTTTAATAGGAGACTTGTTGGTTCAGGGTATTTTACAGGGAGACCCAAGTGTCAAAAGAAAATTTAATATTGCGTACTTGCCTAAAGATTTTAAATTGAATAGTAGGGATAATATTTACACGTCTGATATAGATGGAATTTTAAAACAAGGTATTGTAGTCGGAAAAATTTCTGATGTTAAATATGATGGGAATACTAAAAAACAAAGTTATAAAATAGACTTTAATTATAAGCTGCACCAAATAGATTATGTTTCTGTTTTCGTTAATTAGCCATGATTAGAAAAAAAAGTGATCATCAAGAATTTTTAGGAATAGCATTAGTTTTATTATCTATCTTGAGCACCACTATTGTAGCACAATTCTCATTAGATCTAAATTTATACAAATTCTTCAACACAACATATTTGTTGATATATTTTTTTACATTTAACACCTATAAATATTTTTCTTTTTTTTCTATGTTTGTAATGGGCCTTATTTCAGATTCAATTTCTGGAATTCCATTTGGAACTTCTTCACTAGCTTATATGACGATTTACAAAATAGCATTTTTTCAAGAAACAATTAAATTAAGAACTGTTTTTTTATCGGAATGGATTGCGTTAGGTACCGCCCTTTTTATTGCATATACTATAGTTTTAATTACTCTTTATCTGAGTGGTGCATCTTTTGATCTCGTAATTCACATGTATAATTTTATAGGATCTTTTGTTTTGTATCCATTTATTTGGTTTATCTTAAAATTTTTACTTCCTAAATACAATAAAAGAAAAATAAATGACTAATATAGAAAAAAAAAAAATTTTAATTTTTTTATTGAAACAGAATTCCTCTTTTAGCCTTACAAGATTAAAAGAATTGGATCTGGTAAAAAAAAACAAGAATTGCCGCTACTTAGATAATAAAGAAATAGCTCTTATAATAATCTCTTTTTATTTTGAAGAAAATCTTAAACAACTAGACTCCCTGATTCCTAAAATTAAAAGAACCAAAAGCACCACAGTTAAAATTAAGCGATTTCTACAATTTCAGTTAGAAGGAGATCTTAAAAATAAGCATTTTTTAAAAAAAGGTTTTTTATTTTTATTTACGGAAAAAAAAGTTTCACAAATTTTAGATTATTTTTTTACGACAAGTAGCAGAATGTGGAATCTAGCAGGTGACACAGCAACAGATATTAATTACTATTCTAAAAGACTGATATTATCTTCTGTATATTCCAAAATTTTTATCAAACTACTAAATCTTTCTAATTATTCAAAAGAACTTATAGAGGTAGATATTGAAAACTCTCTAAAAAAAATAAAGCAGTTCAACGATTTTAAATCTAAAATTTGCTCTACTGACATCTTGTCCATAATTAAAAACTTTAATTTTGGTTCAAAAAAAAGAAGTAGGGGATTTTAAGTTTTTTAATAAATTGACTTATGTATCGAGAAGAGTGGTTATGTGACCCATTTTTCTTTTATCTTTAATCTCTTTTTTCAGATAATCAAACAAGAACTGATTTTTATTAAGTGTTTTTCTTCTGTATTCTTTAATTTCATCGCCTATAATATTAACCATCTTTGCATTAGATTTTTTCTGTAGTTCAATTTTTTTTAAATTACAAACAGCTCTCACATGATTTTCAAACTGACTGATATTAAAAGCATTGATTGTTAAGTGACCAGAGTTGTGAACTCTTGGTGCAATTTCATTTACATATAACTTATTCTCCTTATCTATAAAAAACTCAACACACATAGTTCCTATATATTTTAATTTTTCAGATATCTTTTTGGTTATTGATTTTGCTTCATTGCTTATTGTTGAGGTAACGTTAGCTGGAATAACAGAAGTATTCAAAATTTGTTCTTTATGTATATTTTCTATAGGCTCAAAAATTGAAAGATTGCCATTCGGATATCTTGTTATAATAACAGAAATCTCTTGTTTTAAATTAATTATTTTTTCTAATATGTAATCAGATGAAAAACACCAGTCGTTCTTGACGTCTTTAATCTTATTAATGACATGCTGACCCTTGCCATCATATCCAAGTGTACAGGTTTTTAAAATTCCAGGTAATAAATTTTGATTTTTCTCTATATCAATTTTAGATTTAATAAACGTATAAGAGGTGGTAGCAATCCCCAAAGTTTTGAGAAAATTTTTTTCTGTAAATCTGTTTTGTATAATTTTATTAATGTTTGGATCTGGATTAACTTTTGTAATAGTTGAAATTTTTTCTAGAATTTCAAAAGGAATATTTTCAAATTCAAAAGTAATATAATCACACGATTTAGCAAATTTTTCTATTGTAGAGGAGTTTTTGTAATTAGAATGAACAAATGTATCGCAAAAATTTTGCGCAGGAGCATTTAGATCATCAGTTAGTATAGTAGTTGAAATATTAAGATTTTTTGCAGCCTGACAAAGCATACTTCCCAATTGCCCTCCACCAATAATACCTAGAATTGGCTTATCAGAACTCATTAATTAGGTTTTTTTTTAACAGAATTGGTTTGTTTGTTTCTCCACAGAACTAAATTCTTTTTAACTTTTTTATTACCAAGGGCAATAATGGAAGCTGCCATAATTCCAGCGTTGATAGCTCCGTCTTCTCCAATGGCAACTGTTCCTACAGGAATTCCTTTTGGCATTTGAACAATTGATAGCAAGCTATCTAATCCTTTTAATTTTTTACTTTCAATAGGAACACCTATTACTGGCAATGTACTCATTGATGCTATCATGCCAGGTAAATGTGCAGAGCCACCAGCTCCAGCAATGATAACTGAGTAGTTTTCTTTTTCAGCAGTTTTGGCAAATGTACACATTCGATCTGGAGTTCTGTGTGCAGAAATTATTTTAGCGTCAAATTTTACCTGTAGTTTTTTTAAAGTTTCCGTACAAAATTTCATGGTTGGCCAGTCTGATTTACTACCCATTATGACAGCAACTTTAGGACTAAAATTTTTTTTTGTTTTCACGGAAAAAAGTCTCCTATCCAGAAGGATTGGCTTGTTTAGCCTTTTCTTTCTTTTTTTCTTTTTCAATTCGTTCCTGTTTTTTTTTAGCTTTTTCTATTGCGGCAACTAAGTCTGTTTGTGTACACAAGTTCGCAGCTACCGGATCTTTCGGCGAAACATTAGACATGTTCCAATATTTTCTTGTTCTAATTCCCACTACAGTATTTTTAGTAGTTCCAACCAAATTACAAATCTGACTATCTGCTAAATAAGGATGATTTTTTGTTAACCATGCAATTGCGTTAGGACGATCCTCTCTTTTTGCAATGGGGGTATATTTTGTACCAACCATTTTTTTTACTTCAATTTCCATATTTCTTTTCTTCATTGTTAAAGGTCTAGCAGGATCTTCTGAAGATAATTGAATTTCTTCTCTGGTAAGCTGACTGGATAAAATAGGATTGTAAGCTTTAATACCTATAGCAACATCTCCATCCGCAATTCCCTTAATTTCTAACTCATGTAATCCAGAAAAATCTGCAATTTGCTTAAATGTTAACGTTGTATTTTCAATTAGCCAAACAGCTGTTGCTTTTGGCATCAAGGGTTGATTCATAAGAAATTTAAGCCTTTTTTAAATTTGCAAATCTTTTATTAAATTTGCTTACTCTTCCTTTGTCTTGAAGTTTTTGAGTAACTCCTGTCCATGCTGGGTGAGATTTTGGATCAATATCGAGTTTCATAATATCACCATCTTTTCCCCATGTAGACATAGTTTCAAATTCAGTACCGTCCGTCATTTGTACTTTAATGGGATGTAAGTTTGGGTGTACGTTTTTTTTCATAATTATAACATGCGTTTATAGCAAATAAGTGGAAATAAACAAGAAACTATAAAAAAGACAATTAAAGGGTTTTCGTTTGATTTGAATTAATAAAGAAATAAAAAATAGCTAAAAGTGACAAAAAAATTACATCAAAATAAAAATGATAATTTTTACCAAGGTATAAAAACATAAGTCCAGCAAGAGGCTGTCCCAAAAATCTTGCTGCTGCTTGGGATGAATAAGCCGAACCCATAGCAAGTCCTCTAGAACTGGGGTTAGCATTTTTGGATATTAAACTGTTTAAGCAAGGATTTGAAACTCCAATTCCATAACAAAGCAAGACAACTGCCATGGGCATAAGGTATAAATTAGAAAATGGAATAATAAAAAATCCCAAAATTAAAGAAATATAACCGCTTCGAATAATTGTTATTTCATTCAGATATTTTAACAATACTCTTAGCAATGCTCCTTGAACTAAAATTTGAGTAAGTCCAGCAAGTAGCATGACAAATCCTATTTCTCTTGGCCCCCAAACAAAAGTTTTCTGTCCCCAGATTGCTATAGTCCCCTCCATTCCTGAAAAAGTTAAATGAATACAAAATATTAGAAGAAAAAAAGGAAGTAATTTTTTGTTAGCAACAATATCTATTTGAGATCTAAATTTTTCAAATGAATAGCTGATCTTATAGTTCTTTTTTTCTGTTAAACTTTCATCTAAAAAAAAGAAAACATAAATCAAGTTAATTAAATTAATAATGCAGGCAAACCAAGCAACATTATGTAAAGTGTCTATTGTAAAGTTAGACCCTGCAATCAATCCTCCTACCAAGGGTCCAATAGTAAAGCCCAATCCAAAAGCCACACCAAACATTCCCATTCCTTTGGCTCTATTTTTTTCATCAGTGATATCAGCAATATAAGCTGTGCCCACCGAAACATTGGTTTTAAATAATCCGGCTATAAGTCTAGAAATAAATATAACCAATATAGTTCCACTTAAGGCCAAAATAATATTTGCAATCAGTTCTGCAATACAATTCATAAGTAATAATGGTTTTCGTCCAAACTTATCTGAAAGACCTCCCCAGAAAGGAGATACAAAAAATTGAAAAAAAGAAAAAGATCCAAAAGCTAAGGTGATTATAAAAATATCACCACCATAGTTATTTATAAGAAAAGGAAGGGTAGAAATTAGTATCCCACTAAATGCAAGAACATCTAGGAATAAGAAAATGATAAATTTTATCATTTAATAGAAGATAATATTTTGTTAGTCTCGTTATCAAGTCTAGAGTTTGTTGCTAGCAATTGATTGTTTGTAAGATCAAAAGTTTTACCCCTGAAATCGGTAATTGTTCCGCCAGCTTCTCTAACTATAATAAGCCCAGCAGCAATATCCCAATATTTTAAATTCTTGTGCCAAAAAATTTCAGCTCTACCTGCCGCAATATAAGCCAAATCCAAGGCAGCACTTCCTAGCCTTCTTACCTGGTTGAAGTTGTTGCACATAGCAACGTACTCCTCATAAAAAATTTTCTTATTGGGTTCTGCATAAGCTGGCCCCCCAGTTAAGGCGATAGAATCAGCAACAATATTTCTTGAAGAGACTCGAATTCTGCTATTGTTTAAGTAAGCGCCGCGTCCTTTTTCAGCAAAAAACATTTCATTTTTAATAGGGTCAAAAATCACTCCTGCAATAACTTCATTATTTTTTTCTAGCCCTATAGAAATAGCAAAGTGGGGAATCCCATGTAAAAAATTATTGGTTCCATCGATAGGATCTATAATCCATGTAAATTCACTTTTTTTTTCTTTGGTAGTTCCACCCTCTTCAGCAATAAAATTATAACCTGGTCTTGCTCTTTCAAGCTCTTCAATAATAATTTCCTCAACTTTTTGATCAGTTTTAGTAACAAAGTCACCTGGACCTTTTTTAGAAACTTGAAGTTTTTCAATTTCTCCAAAATCACGGATGATTATCTTTGAAGCTTTAATGCAAACTTTTTCTAAAATGTTAATTTCTGGTGATAGTAATGGCACTTAGCTAACTTTCTTCACATAGTCTCTGGAAGCAGATTCAATCACCACTTTATCTCCTTGATTAATAAAAGGAGGAACTTGAATTTTAATATTATTTTGAATCACAGCAGGTTTGTAAGAGCTAGAAGCCGTTTGGCCTTTAACCACACCATCTGTCTCAATAATTTCAAACTCTAGGTGCTTAGGCAAATTAACTTTTAAAGGCTTGTCTTCATAGAATTCAATGACCACATTTAAATTTTCAGTTAATAAATCTTCATCCTCACCTATCAGCTCTTTTGTAATAGAAATTTGTTCATAATCTTTTATATCCATGAAATATAAACTTTGATTGTCACTATATAGAAATTGATAATTTCTTTCATCTAATGACGCCTTCTCTATAGTTTCATCAGATCTAAATCTTTCATTAAGTTTAGTTCCTTTGGTAATACTTTTTAACTCTACCTGATTAAATGCTCCACCTTTTCCAGGTTTTACATGCTGAGTTTTAAGACAAAGATACAAATCATTCTTATGTTCAATGATATTTCCAGGTTTAATTTCAATTGCAGAAATTTTCATAGTGAAGAGGGTAATACACTTTTTTTGCTTTTAAATAAATTACTTTAATTTATTCAAAGCTTGTAATGGGTTGTATTTCTTATTTTTCCATACAAAACTAGAGCAAGCAATAAGATTAGCTCCATTTTTCAGTAAGGGTAGGTAATTATGTTCATTGATTCCTCCTATAGCAACGACTGGAACTTTAATTTTATCTTTTGCCCATTTTAATAAATCTACCGTTGCATTAAATTTTGTCTTCTTGGTGCTTGTCTTATAAAATGATCCAAAAGCAACATATGAGGCACCTTTTTTTACTGAGCTCAAAGCTATTTTTTTAGAATTGTGACAAGTGACACCCACAATGTTTAGGGTTTTAAACTTTTTCTTTACTAAAGAAATTTCCTTATCTTTTTGACCGAGGTGGCAACCATCGCAGTTTAATAAAGAAGCTATTTCAGGAAAATCATTGATAATAATTTTTGTTTTTTTATTAACAATTTTTTTTATTTTTTTAATTTCTTGGACAAGTTTTTTTTGTGAAAGGCTTTTTAATCTTATTTGAAGATATCTGATACGTTTTGTTTTTAATAATTTTGGAAGAAAATAATAAAAAGATTTATTGAGTGTGTTGGGAGTAATTAGATAAATGTTTCTTTTTAACAATCTATTATGACAGTACTTCTTTATCTTGCTTCCAACTTCCTGTGGCTGCAAGACTGTTCATATAAGCTCTGTGGCTAAAAACAGATTGAGTAGCCTTTTTGTCGTGAATATCTTTTGCCCATTGTTTTAGAGCACCTTGTTGTAATGCTCTTCCATAAGAAAATGTAAATATTAACTTAGTATCGTTTATTTTATTAATTTCATTGAGATTAGTAGTTGCCTCAAGTTCACTTTGGCCTCCTGACAGGAACGCAATACCAGGAACTTCTTCAGGAACATTATTCTTTAAACACTCTAAAGTTTTGGCGGCGACAATTGCGGGTTCATTTTTTAATCCAGAGTCTGCTCCATTTAAAATCATATTTGGCTTCAGTACAATTCCTTCCATTTTAACTTTTTCATTTTTTAATTCTTGAAAACATTCTTTAAGAACGGCGGAAGTAACTTCAAAGCATCTATTGATATCGTGATTACCATCCATCAACACTTCTGGTTCTACAATAGGCACCATGTTCGTTTCTTGAACTAGCGCCGCATATTTTGCAAGAGATTTTGCATTGGTGGTAATTGCATTTTGGCTAGGATAGTCTTTCGATATCTTGTACACAGCTCTCCACTTCGTAAACCGAGCACCTAAACTATAATATTCTTTTAGTCTTTCACTAAGACCAGTTAAACCATCCGTATATAATTCGTCAGGTGATCCACCTAAAGGTTTGGTACCAGCATCTACTTTTATTCCCGGAAGTATATTTTGTTTATTTAAAAGTTCAGGAATGGTGTCTCCGTTACTGGACTTTTGTCTAATTGTTTCATCATAAAGAATAACTCCACTCACGTAAGAAGCTACCTTGTCAGAAGTAAACAATGTTTCTCTAAATCCTAATCTATTTTCTTCTGTAGAAGGGACTCTCACAGAATCCAATCTTTTAGTCATAGTTCCTGTACTTTCGTCAGCAGCAAGAATTCCTTTTCCAGAAGCCAGCATTTGAAGGGCAATTTTTTCAATTTCCATGACAATAAACTATAAATTTATTTTTTAATTTCAAGAACTTTTAATCCCGGCAAAACTTTTCCTTCAAGCCACTCAAGAAACGCACCTCCAGCTGTGGATATATAAGTAAATTCATTTTCTCGTTTAGATCTCTTAATTGCAGCAAAGGTATCACCACCTCCTGCAATTGAGACTAATTTTCCTTGTTTTGTTAAATCAGCAACAGTATTAGAAATTTCTTTTGTGCCATTTGCAAAGCTATCCTTTTCAAAAAAACCAAATGGCCCATTCCAGAAAACAGTTTTAGATTCTTGTAAAATATTAGAAATAGAGGCTATTGTTTTGGTTCCAATATCTAGAATCATTTCATCATCCTCTACCTGGTCTAAGGTTTTGTTTACTCCTTGGTCTTCAAATGTTTTTGCAGTGACTACATCAATAGGTAGGATTAATTTACAATTACTCTTTGAAGCTGTGGTAATAATTTTTTTAACTACAGAATCTATATTTTCCTCTATTTTAGATTTTCCTACTTGGAACCCTTGATGCTTAAAAAAATTATTTGCCATTGCACCTCCAATAATCATATAGTCTATTTTTGGCATAAGAGACGTGATCAAGTCTATTTTAGTAGAGATTTTAGATCCTCCTATTAAGCAAGCCACTGGCTTTTGAGTGTCTGTAACAATTGAATTTAAAGCAGTCAGTTCTTGATGAATTGTTTCTCCAGCATAAGAATCTACAAATTGAGCAATTCCAAATATAGAGGCGTGTTTACGGTGGGAACAAGAAAATGCTTCGTTAATATAAATATCACAAAGATCTGCTAATTTTTTTGATAATTCATCGCCATTTTTTTCTTCATTAGGATCAAAGCGTATGTTCTCCAGCAAAAAAAGATTTTTATTTTCAGATATTTTTTTTGAAATAATACTTTTAAAGTCTTCAGTAACAAAAACAATTTCTCTTCCAATAATTTTTTCTGCTTCAGATCGAACAGGTTCTAATGAGAATCCTTCTTTACCTTTTACCTGCGGTCTTCCTAAATGGGAGCACAAGATAACAACTGCACCTCTATTTAAAAGATCTTCAACTATAGTTTTTACTTTAGTTATTTTTGTTGAATCGGAAACGGCTTGTTTTTGCATCGGTACATTAAAGTCTACCCTCAAAAAAACTTTTAAATTTTTAATATCTTTATCTTTTTCTAGAAGCTTTAATTCCTGCATTAACTTGTTACTTTTTTAGGTACAATGCCAAGTCGACCATTCTATTAGAAAAACCCCACTCGTTATCATACCAAGCAAATACAGTTGCGATTTTATGGTCTACGACCTTAGTTAATAGAGTGTCCACAATAGAAGATCTTGGGTCATGATTAAAATCTGAAGAAACCAAGGGTTGGTCTGTTACACCTAAAATATTTTTTAGATAAGTTTTGCTAGCTTTTTTTAAAGCTAAATTAATAGATCTTTCATCTACTTTTCTTTTTGCAGTGAAAGAAAGTTGTACCAAGGAAACGTTGGGCGTGGGTACTCTTATAGATATGCCGTCTACTTTGTTCTTAAGGTTTGGTAAAATCAAAGACAATGACTTTGCAGCTCCTGTGCTGGTTGGTACCATTGCGTTGGGAGCGCTTCTTGCTCTTCTTAAATCTTTATGAGAATTGTCTAACAGTCTTTGATCGCTAGTATAAGAATGGATAGTAGTCATATATCCTCTTTCAATAGAAAAATTTTTATCCATTACATATGCTAGAGGTGCTAAACAATTGGTAGTACACGAAGCAACAGAAATAATTTTATCTTTAGCTTTTATTTTTTTTTCGTTTACTCCATACACAATAGTTTGATCAGCATTTTTGCAAGGAGCAGAAACCAAAACTCTTTTAGCCCCAGCAGTTAAGTGTTTAGATGACTGTTCTTTAGAGTTGAATTTTCCTGTACATTCAAAAACTGTATCAATGCCTAACTTTTTCCAAGGAAGGTTAGTCGGATCATTTTCATTAAATAAAATAATTTTTTGACCATTGACTGTGATGCTTTTTTTATCAAATTGAATAGAAGCATTTAAATTTCCATGTATGCTATCTTTTTCTAATAAAAAAGCGCTCGTTCCAGAATCGGCTCTATTATTAATAGCAACTACTTTAATACCTTTGGTTTTGTTTTCAATAATAGATCTTAGAACCATTCTTCCAATTCTACCAAAACCATTAATTGCAACTTTGTTCATTATTCTTGAATAATTTTTTTTGCTTGTTGTATTATATTATTACTCGTTAATTTAAAATGTTCATATATTTTTTTATATGGGGCGCTTTTTCCAAAGGTATCAATACCAAGTTCCACACCCTGATTTCCAGTATATTTTTTCCAACCCATGGTAGAGGCCGCTTCTATCGATATTTTGGCAGTAGTTTCTTCCAGCAGTTTTTTTTTATAAGAACTTTCTTGCTGTTCAAATAATTCTTGGCACGGCATAGAGACTACTTTGCTATGGATGTTTTCTTTTGCCAGCTGCTGGCTTGCTTCGACTGCAATTTCTACTTCTGAACCAGTCGCTATAATAGTTAGATTAATTTTTGGATTGCTTCGGTAAATTTCATAAGCACCGTATGAGCATTTATTTATTTGATCATTGTTAGTTCTAAGTAATTTAAGATTTTGTCTTGTTAGAGAAAGAACACTAGGAGTGTTTGTTTGTTTTAATGCTAACTCCCAACATTCTATAGTTTCTACTGTGTCGGCTGGTCTAAATACATTCAAGTTAGGAATGGCTCTCAATCCAGCAATTTGTTCAACCGGCTGATGGGTCGGGCCGTCTTCTCCAAGACCAATAGAGTCGTGAGTCATGACATAGACAACACGCTGTTTCATTAAAGCAGACAGTCTAATGGATGGTTTGCAGTAATCACTAAAAATTAAAAAAGTACCACCGTAAGGAATAAGCTCTCCATGAAGAGCTATACCATTCATGATACCGCACATTGCATGCTCTCGAACACCATAGTGAATATAGCTACCCAAAAAATTTCCTGGCTTAATAATTTTTTGACTTTTTGTTTTTGTATTATTGGATCCGGCAAGATCTGCAGATCCTCCTATTAATTCTGGTATATGCACAGTTAATAGATTTAAAATATCTTCAGAAGATTTTCTGGTTGCTATAGGCTTAGATTCTTTTATTGCCATATTTTTAGCATCGGCAAAAAGCTTTGTTAGTTTTTGAGAATTCTTATCGGTTATTTTTTTTAATTTAGACCCTGCCTTTTTTTCCCATTTTTTTACTTCTTTTTTTCCATTCTCACCAACACTTCTCCATTTTTGTAAAATTTCTTTCGGTATTTCAAACGGTGCATGTTTCCATTTTAGTTTTTTTCGAACCAGTTGTATTTCCTCATCTCCTAAAGGACTTCCATGGGCAGAGGACTTCCCTGATTTGTTTGGAGACCCAAAGCCAATAGTAGTTTTGCAAGCTATAACCGTAGGTCTTTTTGCATTTTGACATTTTTTAATTGCTTTAAATATTTGCTTTTCATTATGACCATTTATGTCAATGTAATCCCATCCGTAAGCTTCAAGTCGTTTTTTATAATTATCTGAGACTGCAAGACTAGTTGGACCATCTATAGAAATGGAATTGTTATCAAAAAACATAACTAGATTTTTCAACTTTAAATGGCCAGCTAAACTAAAAGCTTCGTGACTTATACCTTCCATTAGGCAACCATCTCCTGCAATTACATAAGTTTTGTGATTATAAATATCTTTTCCTTTTTTTGATTTTAAAATTTCTTCTGAAATGGCAAAGCCAACCGCATTAGCAATACCCTGTCCAAGAGGACCGGTGGTAGTTTCAATACCAGTTCCTTTTTCATATTCTGGATGTCCAGCGCAAATAGAATCTAGCTGTCTAAAATTTTTAATATCATTTAAAGAAACGCTTTTATAACCTGTTAGATGCAGAAGAGCATAAAGCAACATGGAGCCATGTCCCGCAGATAAAACGAATCGATCTCTATTAATCCAATCAGGTCTACTAGGATCAAATTTTAAAAAATGTCTAAAAAGAACGGTACACACATCTGCCATACCCATAGGCATTCCTGGATGTCCGGAATTTGCTTTTTGCACAGCATCTATTGATAAAAAACGAATAGCATTCGCTAGATCGGTATGTGTAACTTGTTTCATTAAAACCTTTTAGACTTTGCTTCTCGAAATTAATATTACTTTGTTATATAAATAAAAACATAAATATATAAATATTAGTATTTATGATTAATTTAAAAGATAAAGAAGAGAACTTACTTAGATCCCTATCTAAGCTAGATTCAATTACTGATTTAGTACAAAATTCCAAAAGAAAAATAGTAGACTTAGAACAGTTAAAGATAGAGTTAGAGCAAGAAAAGCTGAGTTTACGATCAAAGTTATCCACATTAGATTCAGAGAATATTGTTTTAAAAGAAAGTTTAAAAACAATTCAAGACAGGGTTAACCTTGAAGATCAGTCTTATAGTGAACTAAAGGTAAAGATTGAGCTGATAGAAGAAGAGAACAATAAACTTAAAAACGAAATTACCGATATGGAAAAAGAGCTAGAGGTTTCAAGGTATAAGTTAGCAGAGCACGAAGAAAAAAAACAAGAGGTAGAAAAAAAAATTGACGAACTAAGTCAAGAAACCAATACAATGTTGGATGGTCAAGAATGGTAAATGTAAACGTACGTTTTAATTCCAGGGATTATTTACTTGCTTGTGAGGATGGGCAAGAAAAAGAATTAGAAAAGCTTACCACTGAACTAAATAACAAATTTGGTAAATTAAAAGCAGATTTGGGAAATCTTGGTGAAGGAAAGCTTTTATTGATTACTGCAATTCAGCTTGTAGACGAAATGTCAGCTATGAAAGGCTCTATACAAAAATTTAAAGAGCATAACAAAGAGTTAGAAATTAAATTTAAAGAAATTAAAGATCTGTCAGTTCAATACAAGGATGATCGAGACAGGGAAGTTAGAAATTTAAATGAAGAATTGGCTAATCTCAAAGCAATGATCACTCAAAGTGAAAGTAGTTATAATGAAGTTCTAACTAAAGTTAATAGCTCTATTGATAATTTTTTATCCAAAGCTATCTAGCTTGAATGAAAAATAAGTTACGAAAAAAATTCACTCAATTGCGTGCAAAAAAATATTTAGAGTTAAATTCTAAGCAAATCCAAACTATTTACTCTTCTTTATTACGCATTATTAAACAGCATAAAATAAAAGTTGTAGGAAGCTATCAGCCAATCCACACGGAGCTAAATATTAAGCCAGTACTAAAATTGTTAAAGAAGAAGTGTGTCATTGCATTGCCCAAAGTATTAAATAAAAACAATATGGAGTTTAGAGCTTGGAATGAGTACGATCCATTATATGTAAGTAAGTTTGGAATTTTAGAGCCGTCAGCAAAAAATAAAAAATTAGTACCACAGCTATTTTTAGCTCCATTGTTAGCATTTGATTTAAATTTTAACCGACTGGGTTATGGAAGAGGGTATTATGATAAATATTTATCAAAAAACAAAAATTTTTTAACTTATGGAATTGCCTTTTCTTTTCAGCAAGCAAAAACAATACCCGTCCATAAGAATGACGTTGTTCTAAAAGGAATTATTACAGAAGAGGGGAATGTCATTAACTAAATGAATTTTTTATTTCTAGGAGATATTATGGGAAGAGCAGGAAGAAATATTGTCATAGAAAAACTTCCTTCGCTTATTCAATCTCACAAAATTGACTTTGTGGTTGCTAACGGAGAAAATTCTGCTGGTGGCTATGGTATTACGCAGGCTATTTGTGAAGACTTATTTAAGTGTGGGGTAGACGTCATCACTTCTGGAAATCATATTTGGGATCAAAAAGAGACAATGGATTTTATTAGAGAGGAAAATAGATTGTTAAGACCTTGGAATTGGGGGGAAGGAACACCTGGCAATGGTTTCCAAATATATGAAAAAAAAGGTTTTAAGGTTGGAGTTATGAATTTAATGGGCAATGTGTATATGAAAAAAACAGATGATGTATTTCCATTCATTGAAGAAAAAATGAAAACAATAAGATTAAAGAAAGAGGTAGATTTTTTATTAGTAGATATCCATGCTGAAATCACTAGTGAAAAACAAGCCATGGGATATTTTTTAGATGGAACGGCGACTTTAGTGGTAGGAACCCACACTCACACACCCACCCTGGACTTTAGAGTTCTTGAGAATGGAACTGCTTACCAAACTGATGCAGGAATGTGTGGTGATTACAATTCTATTATTGGTATGGACCGAGACAAAGCACTACAAAGATTTTTTAAGCATGAACGAGGAGAAAGATTAGTACCTTCCAATAAAGTAGCAACTATATCTGCAGTACGTGTAGTTGCAGATGAGCAAACAGGACTCGCTAAAGAAATAGAACCTATTATTATTGGTGGAAACTTAACTAAAAAATTCAATTAATATGGCAGGTCACTCCCATTGGGCGGGTATTAAACATAAAAAGGGAAAAGCAGATAAGCAACGATCAAAACTATTTTCTAAATTAAGTAGAGAGATTACGGTTGCTGCAAAATTGGGACTGCCAGATATTGAATTTAATCCAAGATTACGATCTGCAGTTCAGGCTGCTAGAGAAGCTAACATGCCTAAAGACAATATTTTAAGAGCCATTAAGAAATCTCAAGGACCTAGTGAAGACTCTAATTATGAAAAAAGTCAGTATGAAGGATTTGGTCCAGGAGGAGTTGCTTTTATTGTAGAGGCACTGACGGATAATAAAAGTAGAACTTTTACCAATCTAAGACTTTTATTTGAAAAAAATAATGCTTCCCTAGGAGTGGAAGGTTCAGTTTCATACCAATTTGAAGAGGTTGGTCATATAAAAATTAAAAAAGTATTAATCACAGAAGATGAAATTTTTTCTCAAGCGATAGAAGCGGGCGCGGAGGATTGTATTAGTGGAGAAGAGCACCATGAAATTTATTGTAAAAAAGAAAAATTTAATGAAGTGAGAGTTTCTATTGAGACAAAAATAAAAGAGTTAAGCTTCTCAGGAATTGTTTGGAAACCTAAAAATACAGTCTCTATAAACAAAGAGGTGTTTAAAAAGATTATTAACTTTATAGACTTGCTAGAGGATGATGAGGATGTTCAAAATGTGTATACCAATTTTGATGTTGATGATAATATATTAAAGGAGTTAGAGCTTTGATTGTATTTGGAATAGACCCTGGAGTAAGTGGAGCCATCAGTGTATTTGAAGATAAAAAAATTACTACCTTTTTTGATATGCCAACGATGATTGAAGGAAAAAAGAATAAACGACAAGTGAATGCAGCTCAATTAGCTCATGAAATAAAATCGAGAGTTATAGACAGAGATAATTCAGCAGTGTTAATCGAGCAAGTAGGTGCTATGCCAGGACAGGGAGTTACCAGCATGTTTAATTTTGGACAATCTTTTGGAGTTATCAAAGGGATATGTTCTGCTCTAGGAATTCCTATTTATTTCATTAGACCAGTAAAATGGAAGAAACATTTTAATTTAATAGGTACAGAAAAAGATGCCAGCAGAACTAAAGTTATAGAAATGTTTCCTGACTTGTCTCCACAGCTCACAAAAAAAAAGGATTCCAACAAGACGGACGCAATTTTAATAGGAAAGTATTTTGTTGATCATTATTCTAACAATGGATTTCATGGCTAAGAGTTTTGAAATAAAGATTAGAGTATATTATGAAGACACAGACGCTGGTGGAATAGTGTATTATGCAAATTATCTCAAGTATTTAGAGCGGGCGAGAACAGAGTTAATTTATAGTCTCGGCTTAAAACATAAAAAGCTTATAAAAGAATATGGTTTTCAAATCGTAGTAGCTCATTGCGATATCGGATTTAAAAAACCAGCCCATTTCGAAGACCACTTGGTTATTAAAACAGAACTAAAAAGCTTATCTGCTGTTAAATTAGAAATGATTCAAAAGGTCTACAAAGTAGACTGCTGGACTACCACAACAGAAGAGGAGTTATTAGTGGATGCAAAAGTAACTTTGGCTTGCGTTAATCTACAAGGAAAGCCAAAAAAAATGCCATCAGCAGCTTCACTTTTATTTAAAAGTTGTCTTTAACTACGAACCTTTGTAGTCCTAAAAAGACAAAATAATGACAATATTTGAAACTAGAACTTAATTATGGATTCAATTAGTACAGCAGCAACTAGTTTAGGAACTACTGATTTTTCAATCGTAACACTTTTTGTGCGTGCCGATTTAGTAGTAAAATTTGTAATGATATCATTGGTAGTAGCCTCTATTTTTTCTTGGGCACTTATTATTGATAAAATTAAAATATTTAAAAAAATTTTTAAAGAAACAGATATTGCAGAAGACCAATTTTGGTCTTCGAAATCAGCTGGTGATTTTTATAAAAAAACAAGTAACGATTCAAATAATCCGTTAGTGATTGTGTTCAGGGCTGGAATGGAGTGTGTTCAAGACCATAAAAGCAAAGGACAGATTGTTGAGAGAACTAAAAGAGTTATGGATGTTGCAATAGATAAGCAAATTGACAAATATGAAAAAAACTTAACGTTTCTTGCAACAGTTGGTTCTGTTGCCCCGTTTGTTGGCTTGTTCGGAACTGTTTGGGGTATTATGAATTCTTTTCAATCTATTGCGATTTCTAGAAATACCAGTTTGGCAATTGTTGCCCCTGGAATTGCGGAAGCACTATTTGCAACTGCCCTAGGTCTGCTGGCTGCTATACCAGCGGTTGTTGCCTACAATAAATTTTCTAGCGATTCTAGAAGATACACACAGAAATTGGAAAATTTTACCCAAAGCTTTTTAACGATCATTTAAATGGCATTTAAGTTTTCAAAATCTAACTCTCGATCGAGAACATTGATGAGCGATATAAATGTCACTCCATTTGTAGATGTTATGTTAGTGTTGCTGATTGTATTTATGGTAACCGCACCAATGCTAACAGTTGGTGTTCCTGTAAACTTACCAGATAGCAACGCCGATTCTTTGCCGGATGACAAAGAGCCTTTGACTTTGACAATAAATTCTAAAGGAGAAATTTTTATTCAAAAAACTAAAGTAGGATTTAGTGAGTTAATACCAAAATTATTGGCTATTGCCAAAAACAGAACTGATACTAGAATTTATGTGCGTGGAGATAGGAATATAAATTACGGGAGAGTAATGGAGGTTATGGGCAAGCTATCTGGATCAGGATTTTCTAAGGTAGCGCTTATTTCTGAAACTAAAAGGTAGTTCATGTATAAAAGTGTATCGCTTTCGGTCTTTTTGCACTTGGCTTTTGTGTTGTTGACTGTTCTCACGTTACCCTTTGTCAAAAAAGAACCTATAACCGCTCAACAATTAATAGCTATAGACATTATTCAAATTTCAGAAAAAACACAACTTCCTTTTGCTCCTAAAGCTAGAGAGATCATTGAAAAAATTAAAAAAGAAAAAAAGAAAAAGAGAGTTGTTACCAAGCAAGCTCCACCTAAAATTATACCCAAAGAAAAGCCAGATAGTATTCCATTGCCAGACCAATTAAAATTAAAAAAAAAAAAAGAAGAAAAGAAAAAAAAAAAAAACCAAAAAAAAAAAAAAAAGTTGAATAAAAAAAACTCAAAATTTGAAAAAAAAAAATTATTTTATCCTAACAAAATAGCTGCTTTAATTGACAAATCTAAAGAGGAAACAGCAGATATTCAAAAGAAACAAACCTTGGAAATAACTCAAAATCAGGATAGTTCCGTTACTTTAAACAAAGGGATTACTTTAAGTCAGCAAGATGCAATTAAAGCTCAAATTTATAAATGCTGGAATATTCCTTTGGGACTACCTTTTGACCAAAACTTACTTGTTAGAATAAAGCTTAGATTAAAAAAAGATGGCTCTATTTCATCTTCTGAAGTTTTAGATCATAAAAGAATGAATCAGCCCGGGCAGGGTTATTATAAAGTACTTGCAGAAAGTGCTCTTCGAGCGATAAAGCTTTGTGATCCATTAAACATGCCAACTACAGGTTATGATAAATGGAAAGATCTTCAGCTTAATTTTGATGCAAAGGAAATGTTAAGAGGATAATATAAAAACCATGAAGAAACTTTGTTTAATTTTTATTTCAATTCTTTTTTTGAACCAAAGCGCTTTTGCTGTCGTAAAGATTGATATTACCAGAGGTAATTTAGAACCATTGCCCACAGCCATATCTAAATTTTATGTAGATAATCCATCTAAATTTTCACCAGAGCTCAAAGCTTTAGAGTTAGATAAAAAAATATCTGAAGTCATTTCTAATAATTTAAAAAGATCAGGACTCTTTTCTATTATTGATCCAAAGTCATATATTCAGTCTCCTCGCATTGCTCATGCCAAGCCAACATTTCAAGATTGGGCTTTGATCAAGGCACAAATTATGATTTCGGGCAAATTAGTTATCGATGAAAAAAAAAGATTAAGAGTAGAGTTTAGACTTTGGGATGTAGTCAATGCAAAAGAAATGGAAGGACTGGCTTTATTTGCAACACCTAATAGCTGGAGACGAATTGCACACATTATTTCAGATAAAATTTATGAACGAATGACGGGGGAGCTCGGTTATTTTGATACTAGAATTATTTACGTTGCAGAATCCGGACCGAAAGATCAAAGAATTAAAAAATTAGCTATCATGGATCAAGATGGAGCCAATAATAAATATTTAACGCTTGGTAACGAGTTGGTGTTAACCCCAAGGTTTAACCCAGCTTCACAAATGGTTACCTACATGTCTTATTTTAAGAATTTACCGAGAGTGTATTTATTAAATATTGAAACAGGAATGCAGGAGCTTGTAGGAGATTTTCCTGGCATGACATTTGCTCCAAGATTTTCTCCTGATGGTAAAAAAATTATAATGAGTTTTGCTAAAGATGGTAACTCAGACATATATACAATGGATCTTGAAAACAGAATTGTTGAAAGAATTTCTAACCACCCTTCAATTGATACATCTCCCTCTTATTCTCCTGATGGAAAATATATTACCTTTAATTCAGATAGAAGTGGCTACCAACAGATTTATGTAATGAGCAAAAATGGGAAAAATGTTAAAAGAATTTCATTTGGAAATGGTTTGTATGGAACACCCGTATGGTCTCCAAGAGGTGATCTAATTGCATTTACAAAATTACACAAAGGAAAGTTTTATATTGGAGTAATGAGGACTGACGGAACAGGTGAAAGATTGTTGACTGAAAATTTTTATCAAGAGGCACCTTCCTGGTCCCCAAATGGAAGGGTATTAATTTTTTATAGAGAGACGAAAACTAACACAAAAGGGGAAGGGTTTTCTGCTAAGCTATGGTCTATAGATCTGACTGGTTATAACGAAAAAATGGTTGAGACAGAAACCGATGCATCTGACCCATCATGGTCATCATTATTAAGTAATTAG
>ENA-ORXF01000661-ORXF01000661.1-marine-metagenome-genome-assembly--contig:-NODE-661-length-23876-cov-5.471238_pt1 | contig 23876 bp, 26 predicted proteins | sample MGYA00237864_ERZ511476 | MGnify/ENA primary metagenome ERZ511476 (study PRJEB26306, sample SAMN06343908) | marine metagenome | isolation source: coastal waters | place: Atlantic Ocean: West Antarctic...
TAGAAGACAGATGCTCTATCCAGCTGAGCTAAAAGACCATTCTTACATTATACTTATAAGTAATCTTTAAATGCTTTATATAAATAATTGTAAAAAATAGATAATTGTTTTTCACAATTATTTATTTCATTGGTATATATTTCATGAGGTATATATTCCTTTGGATAAACCAAATCATATATAAAAAAATATTAATTATATATAAAACGATTAATTATATATAAAACGATTAATTATATATATATAAAATGATAAATACTTTTTTTGATTTTATTAATAATAATTATTGTGAACCATTAAATATATTAAATAAAGAAGGATATAAATTATCAAATGAAATAAATAATATAAAACGAAAAGGATATATAATATATTTATATGAATTTAAAAAAGATAAAACTTTTAAACATATACGTTATATTAGTATTTACAGCGGACAAGCAGATAACTGTTGCCGAAATAGAATAACAAACATTCGAGAAGGTAAAATAGACGGATTAAATACACTTACACAAATTGAATTATCAGATTGGGATGATTATATTAAATTAAATGATGATCCATTTATAATCGAAAAAGATAACTTAATAATATTTTCTTTGTCTGATATAAAGGAATTATGTAAACAAAATAAAATTAAAAGAACTGGAACCAAATCACAATTAGTTAATAGATTAATTAATTATAAATATAAATGTAATAATTTGATAGATTAATTATTATATAAATTTAATTTTTTAATATAAATTTAATTTTTTAATATAAATTTTATTTTAAAATATAAATATAATTTTTACTTATTTAATATAACTTGATTTAGAATTATTCTCTATCAAAATATTATGATCAATATAAGTATTAATTCTATCTATTTGTGAAATCAAAATAATATGATTATATGTTTTTCGTAAACGGTCTAATACTATATGAAATTTGTTTATATTATTATCATCAATACAATCTAATCCTTCATCTATACAAAATAAATTACTTTTATTTGTATAACAATATCTATTTAATGTATGTTTAATCATTATATTCAATATAAATTTCTCATATCCACTACACATATAAGGCTTTAAAACAAAATCATCTTTTAATATATCAATTATGATTTTATCTGATTCAATATAAATATCTATTTTAAAATTAACTAAATCTTCTAAATGTATATTTATATCTGTTTTAATAAATTCTATTTTCTTTTTTAATAATTCATTTGGAAGACATTTCTTATCAACTATTTTTTTATATTCGTCATATAATTTTTTCTTTTCATATAATTCTTTTAAAGATTCATCAATTAAATGTTTTTCTTTTAATTTGATAACTAAATCATTAATTATTTGAGTATCATACTCTATTTCAGTTTTAGATTTTGTAATATTAGCTTCAATCCCTTTTATTTCAGATTCTATTTTATATTTTGATTTTTCATTTAATTCATTTTCTTTTTGTAATTCATTATTTTTTTTATAATTTTTTTTATAAGAATTATATATTATTATTTTTTCTTTAATTTTCTTTAATTCTTTTTTATATTTTAATTGCTGTATTTGATTTTTTATAACATTATTACTCTTTAATTTCTCAATTAAATTTTTTAAATTATAATATTTAATGGATGATTTCATACATTTAATATCTTTCTCAAATATATTTATTTGTTTTTCAGTTTCATTTATTTTATTTTTATAATAATTATAATTTAATTTAGATATAAGTTTATCTAGATCATCATATTCTTTTTTTTTATTTTTATTATATTTAATATTTTCTAAAATAGTTTTATTAAATATAGTATTTTCTTCATTTAGTTTCTTTTGATTTTGTAATGTTGATAATGTATTCTTATATTGTTTGATATCTATTTTAATCGTATTTATTTCATCAGTATCTTTTATATTGTTTAAAAAAACCTTCATTTTATTTAATAAAACATCGGTTTCTTCAACTTTATATAAATTATTATCTTTATCAAAAAAATCTTTCTTTGTAATAATCTTTTTTAATTTTTTCCTTTCATTGCTGATTTTTATTAAATTAAAATCAATATATTCACTACTAACTTTCAAATTATTCTCTATATTTTTTATATTCTCATTATCTACTTTAATAATATCTTTTTTATCCAATTCTTCTTTAAAAATTATTTTATTTTTCATTTCATTTAATTCATCTATTGTCTTATTATCAACATTTTTAATATTATTATTATTATTATATTTCTTAATATCATTTTTATAACTTTCTAAATTCTTATTTTCATTATTTAATAATACTTCATTTTTAATTAACTCATTATGTGTATACTCTTTATCGCATTTAAGTAAACCTACAAATTCATCTGTTAATTCATCCAAACTTTTATTATTATTAACATTATATAATTTTAAATATAATTCATCAATATTAAATTCAATATTAAATTCATTATCGTAATCTCCCTCAATTTTCTTCATTCTTAATAATAATTCTTCTTCATCTTCATCTTCAGTTGGTTTAACCATTTTTATAATTTTATTTGATATATTTTTAATTATTTTATTTAAATTCAATAAAATATAATATTTTATATCTAAATCATCAGTATGAATTTTTATTTGACTAGTTTTATTATTCAGTTCATGTTTTTTGTCAAATAATTCGGCGCCTTTTATATCTTTTAAAATAGATGATTTCCCTTCATTATTATCTATTAACTTAGTTAGTTTTTTTAATTTCTGTGAAATATTATCATATAAATCATTATATTTATCTAAATTTAATAATTTCTGTAATACATTTATTAATTCGGTGGATTTCATTTGTAATATTGACATCATATTTACATTTGAAATAATATTACATAATATAAATGTGTCTCTACTTCCAAGTATTTCATTTATGCTATTTTGTGTAAATCTTTTATCTTGCCCATTCATTAATATTTCTTCACCATTTTCAATTCTTTTAAAATTTACTTCATTAGATTTTGTTTTATGTATATATCCTTTTTTTTCAATTCTATATATTATATTTCCGATACTGAATTCAATAGATACTTCCATACTTTTACTATTTTTATTGACTACATGTGAATTATGATATTCTGAAGATATTTTATCAAATAAAGCAAAAATAATAATATTAATTATTGTACTTTTTCCAATCGCATTGTTTCCCAATATTCCAATCACGCCGTTTTTGTTATTAAAAATAATCTCATTTGTTTTATTTTCACCATAAATAAATAAATTTTTAAATTTGAGATTTCTTAAGTACCATTGATTCTCGGATATTTTATTCATATCAAAATTACATTCCTTTTTAATTTCATTATGTAATTCAATAATTTGTTCATGATTATTTGATTTAGATTTAATAATTTCTTCATCACTAATATTTTCTAAAAATTCTTTTTCATATTTAATCATATCATTTATTGTTTCAATCGGAATTGTTTTTTCATTTAAAATATATTTTTTTTGATTTTTAAGGCGTTCTCTTAATTCTTCGATGTTTTCTGTTGTATAATATCGGATTCTCAATTTTTCAGGTAAATTATTAAAATCAAAATTATCTGTAATTGTCACATAGCCAAAACTATTTTTTATATCAACTGTTTCGCCAATCTTTTTATTTAAATCCCATTTGATTAATCCATGATTTTCCAATGACTCTCCGAAATTTTGTTGAATTAAACTTCCCGAATAAGCTATATTTTTTTTCTCTGTAAAAAATTGTCTTTCATGGACATCTCCCAATAAAGTATAATCAAAATCACTAAAGTCATTTTCTGATATTGATTCTTTTGAATGTTCAACCTCTTTTAACATTCCATGATACAATGCTATCTTGATTTTATCATCGTGTTGATATTTAATAATATCGTCTTTATCTCCTTTATCTTCTAAACTTATTAAAGAAAATACAATATTACCATATTCATATAAACCTGTATGTTTTAAATAAAAAATATTATGGTCGCCTCTTAAATCAATAGTTAATGCATCTAAATTAGGAGTTCGTTTTACATTATTTTCAATTAGATCATGATTTCCACTAAATAATATTACATCTGTAAATGATGATAATGTGGTAATAAATTCCCTAAATAATATAAATAATTCAGGTGTTAACTTATCTTTTTCATGAATAATATCTCCACATATTACTATTAATGATTCTTCCAGATTATCTTCTTGTTTTAAGTATTCATATAAATTATTGAAAACTTCTCTATATTCATTATGTCTATCTAATGGTCTAATATGTATGTCTGCTAAATGATATATGTAATTTATTTTTCTTTGAGATAATTTATTCATAATGTTAATAATACTTATTGATTTAAATAATTTAAAAAATCAATTTTTATAAAAAACTAATAAAAACTATAAAAATGATTTTTCATATATGAAAAATTAGAATATATGAAAAACAATTTTATAAAAAACTAACAAAAACTATAAAAAACTATAAAAATAATATTCAAAATTAGAATATATGAAAAACAATTTTATAAAAAACTAAGAAAAACTATAAAAACATATAAGAATTTATAAAAAAATATACAAAACTATAAAAAGACCGCTTTGTCATAAATATCGATATTTATGACAAATCATTCTTTATAGTATATTATAAAAAACTATAAAAAACGTATTAAAAATATAAAAAAATACATTTTTTTATAAAAATGAATTTAAATAAAAAATTTTTATTTAATATTTTCTGATTTTATATATATATTTTTGTATATTTTTCATATATTTTGTATATTTTTCATATATTTTGTATATTTTTCTTATTTTATATTTTCTGATTTTATATTTTTAAAATAATTTAAATTATTTTATAATTTTTCATATATTTTTATAAATTTATATTTTCTGATTTTATATTTTCTGATTTTATATTTTCTGATTTTATATATTTTAAATTATTTTATAATTTTTATCATTTTATTATAAAATTAATGATATGATAAAATGACAACTTAAAATATATAATGATATGATAATAATTTTTATCATATAATTATATGATAAAAATTATTATATTTATTTGAATTTAATATTTTGAATTCTATTTAAATTGATACTAAATCTACAATTTTATTGACATCATTACAATCAAATAAATAATTGTCTAAATAGTAGTTTTTTAATAATATTAATTTTTTTTTTAATGAATTCGCATTACTTCTTCCTTTAACTTTTAATTTTGTAAGTTCTTCGGTAAAAATTTTAGAATATCCTGAATTTAAATATTTATTTTTATAATGAAAGCTTATATATTTTTTTTACAGTTAATAATGTTAGTAAAGACATAAAATTTATCACTTGTATTAGTGTAATTAATACATTATATAATATTTTAAAAAGATTTTTATTATATTATTATTTTTTATATTAAAAGATTTTTATATTAAATTATTTTAATTTACAAAAAGTTACATGTTACCTAGTTAGAGGTGTATGAAATGTCAAATGAATGTAATTCTCTATTCGATTACAATACACATCATAATAATTTTTATCAGCACTAGTTTTAACACTTGCATCACCTGTATAGTTGAGTTTTTCCTTCATTTGAACACTTACTAAATAACCTCTATGATTTAATTGTTGATTAAAAGATGTGTTCGGCCTCATTTCTTGTAATACCCTCCTTGTCGAAGGAAGCGGATAAAAGCAGAGACATTTTGAATAGGTAGATCAGGCCATGGCGAGTCAGATCCAGCTAGCCAATGCGGGTCAGCTCCAGATTGCCAAGTTAGAGGTGTATGAAATGTCAAATTAATGTAATTCGCTACTTGATTACCATCCACATAATAATAATTGTTATCATTACTAGTAACAGTTGGATCATCACCTGTATAGTTGATTGTTTTAAGCATTTCTTTATTATAAGTGTTTATCATTCCTTTACCTGGCTTACAAATTACCTGTTCCCCAACAATACCGTCTGTCAATTGATGAAAAATGTCATCAGTTGGGATTCGTTCCTTTACTGTAATTCCAAGGAAATCATTTTCTTGAAGTAATAGTCTTTCTTTACCATCATAAAACCACAATTCGAGACATTTATAGTAAATTTTGTTATCTTTATTAAATATTAATACAAAATGCTTATCACCATCAGGTTCATATCCAAGGATTATATCTGAACTATCATCGCATGTTTTTAATTCTTCATAGTCAAAATAATCGTTATCAACTTCATGCGTTTTGTTCAAACAGTCCGAACAACGACAATTTAAGAAGCCTATTTGAGCACGTGCTATATCGTCTATACCGTGCTCTTCAACATATTCAAAAAGTGTTTGGGTTTTTTTTTTCAGTGGAGCTTTAACTAAAAGAGTTAACATTCCTAATTTGTCTTCAATCATCTTACTAAATGTGTCAGCTTTTTCTTCTGTATCAAATTGAAACAATTGAGGATGCTTTTTGAATGTCTGAAGAGTATACTTACTAGAAAGACAAATATCTTTCATTAATTTTACATAATTTTTCGACTTGTAATAACTTTCAATTGTGTAAATGAGAATGCTTTCAATCAATTCGGAAGGAAAATTAGAAACAGCATCTTGTATATGTTTATGCAAACAGAAAATATGGTCACCAATGTTCGATTGAGAATAATCTATAAAGAACAATAATGTATATAGTAAAATCTCCGACAATTCTTTAGTAATAGTATATCTTGAAATGATAGCAGTAATATTTTTTTCATTAATCACGATTTGCCGCGTCGGTTCGGGTGATTGATGAATAATTCCCATACATTTTTTCCCATGCTTTTCGCCTTTTGAAACTAAACAAAGACGACAACAAAAACTATGTTTTTTCGTATATGCCTGAAAATTACAACATTTACATTTACATTTACATTTACCTGGTGGATTGTCTCGAGGTGTACATATGGGACAAGTTGCCCCAGTCTTGTAAGTGGACATTATAACTCATGTAATATACGTTTTAAAATAAATGTATCATTTTTAAAATCATATTTCTTTTACATTTCAACTCTTCATATTTTATATTTTATATTTTATATTTTATATTTTTTAAAGATTTTTAATAATATTATTATTTTATATTAAATTATTTTCATTTACAAAAAGTTATATGTAAGTCTATTTGTTTAAAAGATTATAAATTTAGTATTTGTATTGAAAATACTAAATATGATTATTATGTTACTGAAAAATTATTTGACGTTATTTTATCAGGATGTATTCCGATTTATTGGGGAATGCCATCAATTGGAGAAATATTTGATTTAAAAGGAATGATAATATTTAATAATATTGATGATTTAAAAGATATAATAGATAATCTAAAAGAAGACACATATGATAAATTATTACCATATGTTAATAAAAATTTTGAAATAGCTAAAAAGTTCATTGATTGGGATGATAATATTGTTAAGAGTGTAATTGACAAATTAAAAATTAAATTATAATTTCAATAGTTGATTTACATTCTGAATAATACCATGCTACTTCACAAAACGTGCTTAAATATGTTCCAACAATATGATTGTTTTTAGATAATAATAATAAATCAATAATATCTTCTTTCCATGTTCTTTTTTGATCAAATGGTGTACAAATAATTCTATCTCTTCCAAATTCTTTTATAAAAATATCTAAAAATGGCATATAACTCAATGATAAATAAAAATTACTATTCTTAAAAGATTTCATTCTATTAATGAATTTATATAAATAACTATTTTTAGAATACATATGTTTTTCAAAATCTGATATATTCCATTTATTTGTTTTTTTTATAAATGTATAATATCTAGATGGATTACATTGTATTGAAATAGTATTATCATCAAATTTTGCTTGAAATATATCTACATAATCTAATATATCTTTATTTATTTCTATTTTTTTTAAATTAAGAATTATCTTTTGTTGAATATGAATAGGAATTTTATCATATAATAAATCAATATCACCATATTTATTCGAATATTTATCTTTATTTATATAAAAAATATTATGTTTTAAATTATCTTTTTTAAATGTTATTATTCTCCAAGTTCTCATAGAGTCTTTATATTTAGTTTTTTTTTCTAAATTATAAAATACATTTAATATATCACCTGGTAGTCTATTAATCCTTTTTAAATCTTGTGCATCTATATTAACATAGTTATCTTTAATAAAATTAATATATATAATATTATCTTTAATATTATAAATATCTTTTAAAATATTTATATTTATCATACATTTAATAGTATTACATAAACCACCAGAAACGATAATTACTTTATCCATATAAAATAATTAACTATTTAATTTTCTATATAATTATTTTCTACATATATCATAATTATTAATAAACCAATTATATGTTTCTTCTAAACCATCTGTTAAAGATATAAATTTATAATCTTTAAAATTCTCTTTAAATATATTATTACTAACAGTTTTCCTCATACAACCATCGGACTTACTTTTATCCCATATTAATTTACTTTTATCAATATTCATACTAGTCGATATTTCTAAAATAATATTATAAATAGTATCTTCATAATCACTAGATATAATTATTGGTTTTATTGAATTATAATTACATTCATTAAATAAAATCTTGCATATAATGATAACAAAATCCTTTACATAAAGAAATTGTCTAAACGGTTTACCAGAACCATAACATATATATTTTTCATTATTAATTTTATTTAAATGAAATCTATGGATTATTGCTGGTATTATATGTCCATCATTAATATTAAAGTTATCAAATGGACCATATAAATTAACAGGAACTACACAAATATATTCTCTATTATGTATTCTATTATAATTATCACACTGGAAATACATCATTCTTTTCGCATTAGAATATCCACTATTTGAAGGATGTGGTTCAGATTCACAAATCATTGTTTCATCCATTGGAAATTTAGAAGGATTATGTGGAAATATACAAGAAGATAAACAAAAAATCCCACGTTGAATATTATTTTTATGACAAGCTTCTAATACATTCTCATTAATTCTTATATTATCTCTAAAAATATTTATATTATTTTTTAAATTTTTATATAACCCCCCTACATTTGCAGCTAAATGTATAATATAATCGAATTGATTTTTTTGAAAAAAATCAATTACTTGAGAATTATCAGTTAAATCAATAGTATATTCATCATTTTTACTTCTATTTATAAAAGTAAAAGTATGTTCTGTATAATTTGGTATAATTAATTTTAAATTTTCTCCAACTAATCCAGAACCACCTGTTACAATAATTTTCATTATAATATATATATATATATATATATATATATATATTTATTTAAAGATTATTACTATTATAAAATAAAATGTCAAATATTGATACAAGTATTACAAATACAAGTATTACAAATACAGATACAAATATTATACATCCATTAAGTAATAAAACTTATAATAATGATGAAATAAAAGCAATTATAGATGTCTTATTTAGTGATAAATTAACAATGGGTGAAAATGTATTTAAATTTGAGAATGAGTTTGCTAAATTTATTAACTCAAAATTTGCAATAATGGTGAATTCTGGTTCTTCTGCTAATTTATTAGCATTGTCTGTATTAACTAATTTTAAATATAAAAATCAATTAAAACCAGGTGACAAAATTATTATACCATCAGTATGTTGGTCAACTTCTGTATGGCCATTAATACAAATGAATTTAGTCCCTATATTTGTTGATATCAATATTAATACATTAAATATGGATATTAATAAAGTAGAAGAAATTTTAAAAAATGATAAAGATATTCGTGGTATAATGGCAGTTCACATTTTAGGTAATTCTACAAATATGAATAAATTAATGGAACTAAAAAAAAAATATAATTTAATATTAGTCGAAGATACTTGTGAATCATTAGGAAGTAAATATAATTCTGAATATTTAGGTACATTTGGAGAATGTGGTACTTTTTCATTCTATTATTCACATCATATTACTACGATTGAAGGTGGTATGATAGTAACTGATGATGAAGACATATATGAATTATTAAAATGTCTAAGATCACATGGATGGAATCGAGACCAAAAATATAAAAGTAATTATGAAGATGTGGATAATCGATTTTGTTTTATAAATATGGGATATAATTTAAGACCTACTGAAATACAAGGTGCAATGGGTTTAGTTCAGTTAAAAAAATTAAATAATTTTAATAATAATAGAATAATAAATTATGAAAAGATAATAAATCGTATTAAAAATTATAACGATTCATTCTTATTAACTTTTGAAGAACAAGAAAATTGTGTTAGTGCATGGTTTCAAATTCCATTTTTAATAAATAATGATATTAATGTAAAAGAATATTTAGAATATTTGAATAAAAAAGGTATTGAAACTAGACCAATTGTAACAGGTAATTTTATAAGACAACCAGTTTTTAAAAATTTAAATATAAATATTGAAAATATAACATTTGAAAATTCGGATATAATACATGATAAAGGATTTTATATTGGTCTGCCTTGTTATGAATTATCAGATGAAAAAATAAATACATTAGTTAATATTTTATTAAAAATATAAATACAATTATTTATGTTTAATTATTAAATTAATTATATGAATTATTATATATATGAACATTGCGATTATAACTGGAATAACTGGACAAGATGGTTCATATTTATCTGAACTATTATTAAAAAAAAAATATAAGATATATGGCTTAATTCGAAAAACATCTGTAAAAAATACGGATAGAATTGAACATTTACTAGAAAATGATAATTTTAATTTAAATTATTTTGATTTAAATGATTCTTTTAGTTTTTTAAATATATTGAATATATTCAATAATGAAAAAAAAAATATTAAAGTTATTGAGATATATAATTTAGGAGCAATTTCAGATGTAAAAATTTCATTTGAATTACCACAATATTATATTCAAACAAATTCAATATCAATTATAAATATATTAGAATCAATTAAAATATCACCTTTAAAAGATATTATTAAACTTTATCAGGCATCTACTTCCGAATTATTTGGTTTAGTTCAAGAAGTTCCACAAAAAGAAACAACTGCTTTTTATCCAAGGTCTCCTTATGGTATATCTAAACTTTGTTCTTATTGGTTTATTAAAAACTATAGAGAAGCTTATAATATATTTTGTTCAAATGGTATATTATTTAATCATGAAAGTCCACGAAGAGGAAATGAATTTGTTACTCGGAAAATTACCATCGGATTAAGTAATATAATCAAAGGAAAACAAGATTATATTACATTAGGCAATATATATGCGAAAAGAGATTGGGGACATGCAAAAGATTATGTTGAAGGAATGTGGAGAATCCTTCAATATTCAAAACCAGATGATTTTATACTTTCAACAAACAAATATCATACTGTTAAAGAATTTATTGAATTAGCATTTAAATTAAAAGGATTCATTATTAAATGGAAAGGAACTGGTCTAGATGAAGTTGGTTATGATGAGAATACAAATAAAATATTAATTAATATATCTAAGGATTATTATAGACCAACTGAAGTTCAAGAATTAATAGGTGATTCCAGTAAAGCGAAAAATTTATTAGGATGGAGTTCAAATTATACTTTTGAAGAATTAGTAAAAGAAATGGTAGAATTTGATTGTAAATAATATTTTTATTAAAATAATATTAACTATACAATATAATTTGTTTTTATTAATTATTTTAATGAATTTTTATTTAAAATATAAGTTTTCATCTTCTTTTAAAAATTTTAATTCATTTACTGGATTTTGACAAAATACTAAACCACACCCATAAGGATATTTTTTTTTAAACTTAATCCATAAAGGTGACATTTCAACTCTTCATATTTTATATTTTATATTTTATATTTTTTAAAGATTTTTAATAATATTATTATTTTATATTAAATTATTTTCATTTACAAAAAGTTATATGTAAATTATATGTAAATTATATATAAATTATATGTAAATTATATGTAAATTATATGTAAATTATACATATGATAAAAATTATAAAGTTTTTTAATATTAAATCAAAAGATTAAATCAATTAGAGAATTCCAATCGTGAACTAACTCCATTCACATCATAAAATTGCCTATCATGCGATGATATTTGTGTTATTTGAATTATATTGAATTGGTCAAATACATTTCCACTCTCAAAATCTTCATTAAGAAAAATTGGGTTAAAATAATATCCTATTAAAAAAATATGACCCTCTCTTGATGCTATATTAAATATACCATTCTCAAAATATCCCATATCTTTCCAATAGTCCACATTAGTCTTAAAGTTAGTTAATATGTTTTTTTCAAAATAATCTTTATTACAATTTTCTTTTAACCAAAAAACCTTTAATCTAAATGGTATATTTATTTTGTTAGTAAATTTAATCGACTTAGATTGGTTATTTATCTCATAATAACCAATAATTCTGTATAACTCTGGATTATGAAGACACCATATGGTCGGGTTTACATCACAATCCACTAAATGAGACATCCTATCATAATTAATAGGTAATATTCTTGAGTTTCCGAGTAATATTTTAACATCAACAATTTCGATTACATAAATAAATTTCTTTTCAGAATATTCAATTGCTTTCTTAAAGTCACATGTAGCATATAGTCCTTTTCCAAACACATTACCGTTTTTAGTATGTGCATGTTCACAAAATCGACAGATATCCCATTTAGTAGTTGTTCCATGAAACAAAATCTTGGTATCTGATTTTATATGTTTTTTTGATAAATTAAATCTTTCTTTATCTAAAACTGATGAATTTTCATGAAATACATAATAAAGATGTTTATACATAGGTAACAATTCTTTTAGATTAAAAGAATTAATCATTTCATTTATTTCATACAAATCAAAATGTTTATCGTGTGTAAAATAATTAAAGACATCTTTTCTTTCAACTGGAGCATATCCTCCTCCAAAAAGAAAAGGTTTATCTGGATTATTAAAAATATAGTTTTCAATTATAGATAATAATTGTTGCTTATTCCTCTTTTTAAAATAATTCTTACCCTTACATGTATGTTCAGGTATGTTTTTTATAATAAAATCTGATAAATTTTTCTTTTGTCTGTTTTTTAAATAGTCAAATATTACAACATCCGACTCTAAACGGTCGCCGGTGTATAGTGTCGTTTCTGGTTCTTGGATTTGAGTTGATGAAATCATTGTCATTTCTTTATTATATTTAAATTTTAATATCAATTTTTATTTAATATAATGGATTACTTATATATTACTTATATATTACTTATATATTAACTGGTCCAAAAGATTATAATAATCAAGTAAAGAATATATTAGTATATAAACGTCTTATATAAACGTCTTATGAATTGTATCAATATATTCTTGTAACATATTGATACGGAGGTCTTTATCTTTTTTACCATATGATTTCATTCCTGGGACTTGAACCATTGACCTATCGGTTAACAGCCGAGTGCTCTGCCAACTGAGCTAATAGACCACAATACTTAATTTAAATAATATCTTTAAATAGTTTTACTTATATCAAAAAAAATTATTTAATTTTACTTCTATCAAAATAAATTATTTAATTTTACTTCTATCAAAAAAAATTATTTAATTTTAAATCTCCATAAATAACAATACTCAGTCCACCAATTACTGTTAATCCAACCATATTCTGTATAATGATGCCGAAATTTTTCTTGACGTTCATAAGTCCAAAAATCATCCACAAATGCAATCCCACCATATTTTTTAGAAACTAAATCCCAGTTTAATACTTTTTCTTTAAAACTACTATTATTTGGAATTGGAAAAAATGCATATAATTTGTTAAATTTAATTAAATCGGAATCATTTTTCAATAATAATATTTTATATTTATTTGCCCTATCATTAATACTAATTTTATCAATCAGTTTTACAATTGATTCATTTTCATCTTTAATTGAAATAACTGTACTATTATTTAAAAATGAAACATTAGATTTTGTTGTATATTCATATATTGACATTCTATAATATATAAGATTATTTTTGTATCATATAAGATTATTTTTGTATCATATACTTCTGGTTTTCCAATCATAAAATCATTGATACTATAATTATTAAATTTAAATCCAGGGACATAAATTAAAATACTTTTTCAACACAAAAAACTTTTGAAAGTTATAAATCTTATATACTATATAAATCTTATATAGTAAAGTATCGGTCTATACTGGACTTGAATCAGTGACCGATCGATTAACAGCCGAGTGATCTGCCAACTGATCACTGTCCATGGTTGTCAACCATGCCCGCATTTACTTCTAATATATATGCATCTAAATTGGTATTAACATGGAAATCAATACCAAATATATCACATGGGAGAAAAAATATTTTATTACAAAATACATCGAATCCGAATAATATTTCGTTTAAAGATGTAACTGATGAAACAAATGCAAGTGGGATGTCATTGAATACATTTACATCGGCATTTGTTGATTTAAATAATACTGGTTGGCCTGATATTGTATTATCACACGATTCAGGAGAAGTAGAGATTTTAAAGAATAATAAAGGAAATTTTGAATCTAAAATCGCGTATAATAAAAAAGGTAATTGGATGGGATTAGCTGTATCCGACATAAATAATGATGGATATCAGGATATGTTTTTAACAAATATAGGCAAAGATGCGAAAATCAATAAATTATCGTTGGGAGATATAAAGGATGGGCAACAACAAGCATTTGGACATGCTTTATTGATTAATAAAGGAAATTATAAATTCAAGGAAGAATCAATAGATTATGGAATAAGTGGTAATGGATTTGGGTGGGGAGCAATATTTGCAGATACTAATATGAGCGGAAAAGATGATTTATTATTTGCTGAGAATACTTTATTATATCCACAAGATCATATTTTACCAAAACCAGGATATTATTATGAAAATGATATTAAACATAGCACAAATGATAAAAATGGAAAAATTGGAACAAATCCCAAAAATGGCAAACAATTTAATAAAAAATTTAAATATAATAATTCATATTTTGGACAAACTCCTATGTATGTGGATGTAAATGGATATAAAAAAAAAGATATTGTCTGGATAAATATGAATGGACCTGTAAATGTATATTTAAATAAAAATAATAATAACTATGTTATCGTCAATTTACCAACTGAGTCATCTTTTCTAAATGCCAAAATTGTATTAGATACTGGGAAGAAGAAAATATATAAAGAAAATATTAAAGGTGGACTCGGATTTGGCGGAAATGATAATGATGATAATATTTTATTTGGACTTGGTAACTTAGATAATATTAAAAATATAAAAGTATATACAACAGATGATAAATTTTATATAAAAAAAAATCCACGCATCAATAGTATTCATAAACTTTTAAAACAAAAAATATTATAACCTTTTTAAAATAATTATGACCCTTAACTGTATTTTCAGGTATATTAAATAAAAATTGATATTAGAAAATTAACATATCATATAATTGTAATGGATACAACAACTAATCATAAGGTCATTCGATGCGAGGTTGTATCATCAGGACCATACCGACGAGCTGTATCGTATAGATTTAAACAGGAACAACGGGTCTCCATCATTCGCGACAAATGGATGGGTGGTCACTTTAAGAAACCAGGAGACGTCTCGTCTTGGGTAACTTTGTATGAAACTAGTGACTACGGCATATTTCATATGAAACCAGAAGACCTCATCGATATAACGAATAAATTCGCAATGTGCGGTGCGTATAATTCGGGTAAACAACCTCTTATGGTTGGGGATTTCATAGGAAAAGAAGGTTCGTCAGCAGACATATATCATATCACATTGGATGAATCGTGCGAGTATGAGGAAATTTATGAAGAATTTGTTGATCATTAATAGTTTAATAATATCAAAAATTATATGACGGATAATATAAACTATTATATGACAGATAATATAAACGATGATATTACGGATGATATTACTGATAATATGACGGATGATATGACGGATGATATTACTGATAATATGACGGATGATATTACGGATGAAAAAATTAATGAATATGGTACGTTTTTCGATTCTAAGAAAGAAATATTACAATTATATGTATTATTTATATGTTTAGGCATATATGAAGACATAAAATTGATGATTGAAAAAAAATATATACTATAAATTAAAAAATGATTAAAAATTATAGTATATTATATTTGTTTCAATTGGTAATTTTAGATATGGGTGAATTTATTTATGAAAAAGATGATAATTTTATAATTATTAAATGGGACACTTTTAATAATTTTTGGAATAGTGAACCAAATACAAATTGGGGGCTGATACAAATCAGAATCCAAGAAATACTAGATTCAAAAAATGAAAATATTAAAATAAGTGAAGGACGAATTAATAGAGAATTAAATCAGGCGGAATTTAAATATTGTCAACAAATCCCTTAATTATTAGTTATAATATTTATATTAGTTATAATATTCATAATATTCATATTAGTTATAATATGAATATTAGTTATAATATTCATATTAGTTATAATATGAATATTAGTTATAATATTCATATTAGTTATAATAACTAATAATAGGTATACTAAAACTTTAATAAAATATAACTTAAATATAAATAATTTAATAAAATATAAATTAATAAATATAACTTAAAATTAATAAATATAAATTAATAAATATAAATTTAATTAAATTAATAAATATAAATTCATAAATATAACTTAAAATTCATAAATATAACTTAAATTATTAAATTATTAAATTAATTATTTAATAAAAAAATGAATTTATTTTCTTAGATATTTAATTAATTAATTATATGTCTCAAAACATTGAAAACACACAAAATGGTCAAGTTCTCGAAACGGTTTCAGTTCTTGAAACTGATGTAGAAACCCTACGATCCATTATTTATAGTAATTATTTAAATAAGACAAAAGAGTCAATAGATAATATGGAAAAAATGAAAGCCTATGTTATTGAACTGGGATTCCCATTTAATGATTATATAGCGCATATTATGTCGACCGAATTACCGTTACAACCGGCCAAGGATTTGATATATAATGAATTTACCAATTTTGAGGATAATATGAATGTGGAATTTAACATTGCTTATTCTAATATTAAATTAATGGGAAAAAATTTCAAAGACCAGTCTGAAACATTGAGAAATGAGTTGGTTTTCGTGATTAAAACAGCTAATTTGAAACATATAGCAATAAGAAATGAGTTTGAAAAAGGATTGGTACAAATGAACGAATTTAAAAAAATTTATTTAAAATGTTCTGAAAATATGGAAAGCTCAATTCTTAAAAAACTAGAACAAAGAGAATTAAAAGAATTAAGTTTAGACAATCTAGAATTAAATAATCCTGGTTTAAGTTCACAATTATTTGTAAATTTAGAAAAATGTATGAAAAGTGAAATAAGCACTTTAGAAAATGATATGAAATTAAAAACTAATGAAATTAAAAAATTTCAAGAGATACAAAAACAAACAGTAAATATCATTCAAGACAATCTTGAAAAAAAATTTATTCATTTATTGGAAGGAAAACATAGTAACATCGAAAATGAAGAATTGTATGAAAAATTAGAAAAAAAATTAGTAAATGATGTTAAATCATTAAGAGATAAAATTAATTCAAATCATTCAAAACTATCTGATAAAGTAAATAAAGGATTTAATGATAAAGAAAAACATAAAGAACACGAGAAAAACGAATTTAAGTTACAAATAAAAGAGTGTAATGATAAAATTTCAGCTTTAACATCTACTATTTCTAAATCAGAATTATCTTTAAAAACCTATATTGATTCTAAAATGAATGACAAAAAATCTTTTATTAAACAATCTATTAATACGGAAGTATCTAAAATTAAAAATGAATATAATAAAAAAATATTAAATATTCAAGGTGATTTAAAAGTTTTTGAAGAAAAAACTAATGGATTTTATAAAAATGAATATTTAATTAAAATGAAAGAAATCAATGATTTGATTGCTAAATTATCTAATCAAAATGTAACAAAAGATATTGACTTAGAAAAAGGTATTAATAAACTTTTAGAAAAAGGCTTCGATGAATTAAACAAAAAAATTGACTCAAAAATTAGCACAATTTTTAATGTAGCATTTGTACCAGCATTCCATCCACCACCTTTTCAAGCAATGATGAACAATGGGATACAGTAAAGATTATTAAGAATTAAAATATACTTAATTATATATGACTAATTTATCATATGCTGATAAATTAAATATAATAGGGCATAATGAAACTACTCTTGCATTATGGTTTAGGAATACATTATCAATGATAACATTGAATTTGTTATTCTTAATCATTTTTAAAGATAAAAAATTAAGATATTTATTTTTCGTATTACCAATATTCAGTTTATTTTTTTTTTCATATATTATGTATCAATACAAAATCAAACATGATATAATTTTTAATTATATTAAAGGAGATGAAATTAATAAGTTTTATTATTTTGGTATACAAAATATTTATGTTTTAATTATTTTTTTAATAACTTTAATGATTTTTATTATTTTATATTTTATTCATTTTATTTAGGACTTTGAGCACAAAACCCTTGTGTATTATGGTGTTTTGAATTTACAATATATTTATTACAATCTCTCATTGTTGTGTTTAATTCATGAATCAATTCAGTATTTTCATTCTTCATTAAATTTTTATTAGATTTACTTAATGTATCAATTAATGATGTTTGATTTTCTATAATTTTACTTAATTCATTATTTTTCTTAATAATTATGGCCTCTTTTTTAATATCATTTTTATTTATTTGTTTAGAATATTTATTATAATCATCATCATCTAACATAATTGATATTTTTACATTTACTTCATTATAATAACGATAAATCTCAGTAAAATATATTTCTTCTATAAATTCAAAATTTATATTTTCTTTTATAGTAATATATTCTCTTATATTTTTTAATTTTGATATTGCCATTTTTGATTTCTCTTCCGTTAAACTCAATTCCTCCATTTTATCTTGATATTTTTGAAATTTTATATATGTTGCTAATAATGATATTAATGTGCTAATTATTAATGGAATAAATTTTAAATTTAATCTAGTAACATCACTTTCTATTTCCTCAATATTTATCATATTTGTAAATGCTTCAAATAAGGTTAATATTGATGATAACAATATAACTAATACATTAAAATGTTTATAATATAATAAATAATCATTATATTTATGATTTATAAATCTTATTTTATAATTTAAAACACTTATTTTTTTTTGTAAATGTATTAAATAAAATCTCTTTTTATAATCTAAAGATTTTTGTTTTAACATATTCTTTAATCTATCTACATTCACATTTGAATCATCTGCATATAATTCAATTTCCCCTATTGTATTCTCTATTTCTTTTTCAATTTCTTGAAATTCTAATTCATCGTTTTGATTTTGTTTAATGTCTTTGGCATCTTTGGCATCTTTGGCATCTTTGACATCTTTGGCATCTTTGGCATCTTTGGCATCTTTGACATCTTTGACATCTTTGACATCTTTGACATCTTTGACATCTTCTAAATTTATTGTAGAAACTGATAATATATCAGTATTTCTTTCTTGAGTTTCTTCTTGAGTTTCTTCTTGAGTTTCTTCTAGACTGTTTTCATCATTTATTATGTTTTCTTCCGAACTGTTATCATCATTTATAATATGTTCTTTTTTCATTAATTGACTTGTTTCTCCATCCATTATTACTTTTTTATTTTTTATTTAATTAATAATATTTAAATAGTTTTATTCATAAATTGTAAGATAATTTATTGATAATGATTTGTTATTGATAATGATTTGTTATTGATAATGATTTTTTATTTATTGATAATAATTTTTTTATTTATTGATAATGATTTTTTTTATTAATTGATAATTATTTTTTATTAATTGATAATGATTTTTTTATTTATTGATAATAATTTTTTTATTTATGTAATATTTAAATTATTTTTTTTGTTTTTTTAGTCAACACATGTGACTATGCATCTAAGCCTCTTATACAAAGACTATTCTCTTATACAACTATTATACGATTCAATATCGAAATCCTGCCAATTTAATGATCCCATCTCACAATTACATTTTTTACAAATAGGTCTTAAGTTTGTGATTTCTATTTTTCCACCATTTTTCTCGCTTATTATATGACCGATTTGAGTACCACCTTTTGCACCTGTTTTTATAATCTCCTTACAGTATGATATCGGACAAGTGCCTTCTAATTCTTCTCCGTAATATTTTTTCCAAGATTGTGTTCTTTTATTTTGCGGGATAGTCTCTTTTTGTTTTTTATAATAATGACATGGATTGGTGTTTTTATAAAAAAACCATTTTATAAAATTTGTATTTTTCAATGAATATATTACTTGTTTTTCAATTTTATCTAATTCTTGCTTATAAAAGATATTCATATTACTTTCATAATTACTTTCATAATTATTTAATTTATAAAATTCATCATTTGCTTTAATTATATCATCTATTAATTCATTTATTGTTTTATCTGAATTAAAAAATTTATTATTGTGTAATTCATCTTTAAATTCTTCTAATGTTTTAATATATCCTTTTCCTGTTTTGTTTTTCGCAAATGTATTTTTATCTATTATCTTTTTAAATTCATCCATAAAATCATTTATTTTAATATGAACATAATTATCCAATTTGATATAATTCTCATTTTTCATTGAATCTTTATTTAATGACTTGAATAAACATATGGTTTCTTCTATTTTTTTAAATTTATACCATACTATACTGATAGATTCTTTTATATCATTATTTTCTTCATATAATTTTCTTAACATTTCATAACGATGTTGCCCATCTATTAAATATAATTTATTATTTAAATCAATTATGATTAACTTGTTTTTTGCCATAAATAAAAATGGATGTTGCTTATACTCATTAAACATTTCATCAACTTTCTCTTCTAATAATGAACCCTGAATATTTGGCTTTTCTAAATTTCGTAATTTGACATGTTTAAATAATTGTTGTATATTAATAATTGTTTCACAAACATTTTCTTTAATTAAAGAATTAATTGGTCTTCCAGGATATTTGTTCATTTTGTATTTTTTGTATTTTTATATATAATTAAATATTTTTCCTTTTAAGTGAAAAAATAAAAAATAAAAAAATTAATATTTTTCCTTTTAAGTGAAAAAATAAAAAATAAAAAAAATTAATATACTTCTCCATCTTCTCCATCTTCTTCATCACAATCTTTTTCAGTATTATTAAAATATTTTTTTTCATTTGGATTAATATATTTCACTAAATTATTTCTCATTATGATATAATCTGATAATTTTAATTTTAATATATTAATTAATATGTTTTTGTTTTCTATTTTATGTTTTTTTATATTTAATTTTAGTATTATTTTATTCTTTATAAAATTAATTTTGTTATTTAACAACAATAAATTATTACATAAATTAATTTTTTCATTAATACTTGATAAATCTATATAATATAAATTATCATTATTTTCAAGTTCAAATGTATCCATTATATTCTATAATTATTTTATTATAGAATATTATTTATAAAAATGAGTTTATTTATTAGTATGAATTGTTGCTGTAATAATCAGTTAAAAAATATAAAATGTTATGAATTAAATTATTTTAGTTTTAATGGTTATAAATGTAAAGCTAAGATTGTAAGTGTATATGATGGCGATACATTTACAGCGTGTTTTAAGTATAATGGTGAAATTATCAAATATAGGTTTAGGACATTTGGGTATGATAGTCCAGAAATGAAACCTTTAAAAAGTAAAGCAAATCGAGAAGAAGAAAAGAAAAATGCTATAATTGCAAGAAATAAATTTAAAGAAATTATAAATTTTGATAATAATGAATTAGTTGATTTAGAAATGTTAAAATTTGATAAATATGGGAGAATTTTAGTTAATGTTTTTAAAAATAATATTAATGTTAATCAATGGATGATAAAAAATAATTATGGATATCCATATTTTGGAGGGACTAAACTACCTTGAGCCAAATTTAAAAAAACTCATTATTATTAACAAAAATAATATTTTTCCATTCCATTAATTTGATTTCTATGTCATTAATCTGTTCATCTGTTAATATGTTAATATATTCTTTTGTAAATTCAATAATATAATTGGATGGATTACAATATGATTACAATATGATTACAATATGATTACAATATGATTACAATAACTGTTATTCTCAATTATATTGTTTCTTTCATGTATTAACGATAATTTAAAAATAATATCATTAATCCTTCTCTTAAATACGGTGATCCATCTATAGTAATATTATTACTTTAAAATAATCATCATTTTTTTAATAAAAATTAGTTTTTCATTGATAAATCATGTTTCATTGATAAATCATGTTTCATATTCATTAAACTTAGTTATATTACAATAATCATTTGGTATTTTATATGAGCGATATCCAGCCATAAATCCAATCATTAATATAGTAAATGATAACATACCATTACAAAAATATTGTTTATAATTTATATTTTGGGTATCATCATTTCGAAATGAATAATACATATTATAATATTATAATATTAAATTAAATAATCGTAAAAAAATGTTAAGGCAGAATATGGTGTTTATTTTAGTCAAAATGATAAAAGATATACTTAAATATTTTAATAAATATTTTAATAAATATTTTAATAAAAAATGATATTTTTATTTGATTTATATCAATTTGTAATATATACAGTAACAATATCATCTACAAGCGAATGTCCAACCAAGTAGGTTATCCTATAAACGCGACTGAGATGACTCATGATTCCTCATGTGTGAAAATCCAGAGAGCATGGCGTGCTCACTACAAACTCAAACTCAAGCTCCCTGTCTGCTCTATCTGCATATCACACATTTATACGAAGAACTGTTGCGTCACACCATGCGGTCACGAGTTCTGCCTTAAGTGTCTCGTTACTAGTCTTCGGCACATACCAACTTGTCCTCTATGTCGTGCCCCTGTTGTTCCTGATATATCAGAAGTAAACAATGATGAAATTCATGAAAGATCTTATCAAACTGGTTTATTCATCGGTCGCCAGAACACTCTTGCAGAAGCTAGACTAATGGTCGAGGAAACAGCTGCTTACGAAACTGGAGTGATAGATGGTAGTGCAATCAGAGAAGATGAACTTCGCAGTGCCAAAGCGGAGATAACTATGCTGAAGTTCCAAATAAACAACATTATACACGGACCGACCTGTTATACCACGCCATACCGCCGTAAGGATTCCATGCACCCACACAACACTCGATTCAAAGCAGCACAAGCTTCTGCGCACTCCGAAGTGAAGTCAAATGGGTCGGTGGGGTATGATGAGGATGGGCGTATGTGTGGAGGCGGGGGTCGTGTAAACCAAGAGCCCAGTCAATCTATGACACCGAACACTGAAAATCAGCCTATCATCCCGACGTCCCCATCCTGACTATGAACTGGCTATATATTTTAATTTGAATTACTTTATTTTTTAAGTAATATGAATATAGATGATTTATCATTAAGATAATTTATTTATCATTAAGATAATTTATTTATCAATAAGATAATTTATTTATCATTAAGATAATTTATTTATCATTAAGATAATTTATTTATCAATAAGATAATTTATTTATCTTATTTATCATTAATATAATTTATTTATCATTAAGATAATTTATTTATCATTAAGATAATTTATTTATCAATAAGATAATTTATTTATCTTA
>ENA-ORXF01000663-ORXF01000663.1-marine-metagenome-genome-assembly--contig:-NODE-663-length-23860-cov-9.378253_pt1 | contig 23860 bp, 27 predicted proteins | sample MGYA00237864_ERZ511476 | MGnify/ENA primary metagenome ERZ511476 (study PRJEB26306, sample SAMN06343908) | marine metagenome | isolation source: coastal waters | place: Atlantic Ocean: West Antarctic...
AAGAATACTAATGCTTAAGTACCAGGGTGTACCCAACGTGTGCAACTTAAATTTTGCTGACAGAAGGCAATTAAATATGGGTCACGTGACCAAAAAGGCAATTAAAACGGTGTTCACTATAATCATGGTAACGTGATTTAAAATCGCTGACATATTGCGCTTCGTGTAATTGACACAGTCACGACCCGTCCACCATCGCCACCGCCACTGCCGCCGCCGCCACGTCTCCTCTGGCCGCTGCCGCCCACTACAGACTGTTGTTGACGTCGCGAGCCTGCATACCGCGCTCCCGATCGAGTTAGTGATGATTGACGAGCTCGAGGCGCGCCCGGCGACGCCGCGCTCTCTCGCCGAGCGCGTTCCACGGCAATAAAGTCCCAACATAAAAGTACACACACCCTCGGTCCTCCTACATATAGTATAGTCGTCTGCCGCGACAAAGGTGTTTAAATTGGGTGTATATAAAACAACTCTCTCTCCTATAATTAGTTCCCATCTGAGTCACACGAGACGCCCGGTCGCATCGCCTGTGTCGTCGGAGTCGAGGGCCGCGTCGTATCCGCGGGCGGCCCTGTCCACGGCAACCGCCGCGGCTGTCTTGAAGCTCATGTGGCGCGCATAGCTGCCTGAGCGCGCGACGTGGTAGTACAGGTTCATCTTCCCATCGCGCAGCATGGCGCCGGGTGGCGCGACCGCGTCGAGTTCCGCCGAGGGGATGCGCACGTAGTCCTCGAAGCCTTCTTCGCCGGGCGTGGCGCGACTCTCGCGCATCCTCCTACGGTGCCAGATGCAAAAGACACACCGACAAGTAAACATTCGGCAGGCACACTCGTGGATGGTCCCGTGGCATCTCGAGCACTCGCCGACGTGGCAGTGCACCGCAGGACCGACGACGGACTCGGCGGCGCGCACGTGGGCCAGCGAGAGCGAGTCTCTGTGATACTGCGCGACTACCGCCGTCATGCCCGCGTGCGTCCTGCACTCTTTCCACGCGTCGCGCGTCGCCTTGCTCACCATGCGAAGCTTTGTGATCGCCTCGCCGGCTGCGTCGACTGCGGCTGGGACGGTCAGCATACGCGCGCGCTCCCGCTGCATCGGAATGATCATGCAGCCACAACCGGGCGGCCGGCGACAGAGGCCGCAGCGATAGCCATTCGCCGGGAACATGCGAACGAAGTTGGCATATATCGCACTCGTTTCCTCGTGGTATTCCCGGGTCAGCACGCACATCAAGGCATGCACGTACTCGAGCTCACGCGCGAAGACGATGGCAAACGCATCCATGTGCAGTGTGCACGGCCACCGTCGGGACGCTATATACAGTGGCCGTCGGACATGTGAGCCCTGTTAACCACGAGGAGTAATCACGATTTGCCGTAGGACTTACACAACACGCTGACACGCTCTGTTATGTGTGTATCATTGTTTAATCAAAAGCAAATGTTAAACTGCGACGGCTCCAGCGAACGCGGACATACACTCGTCGCACGCGTCGAGGCCGCACTCCTCTTCGTCCCCGCCACTCTCGCCGATCATCTCTCCGCAAGAACGTATGGTCGGCAACGGGCCCTTACCGCACAGGTCACACCAGTAATCCAGTCCCGGAACGTGCGGCTGATGTCTCCAGTAGGTCTGTTCATGGTGTCGGCCCGTGAACTTACACTTTCCAGAAGGACTGCGTAGTATCTCGCCCGGCCGAAATGCACCCTGCATTACGATGAAATTGCACACCGCGTGCGTCTCTTTAATACACCGCAGAGTGAGTATGCGCGTGCGAGTGGCACCGCGTACGCGACAAAGATGTTTAAATTGGGTATATATAAAACAAATCTCTCTCCTATAATTAGTTCCCATCCGAGTCACATGAGACGCCCGTTCGTATCGCAGGTGTCGTCGGAGTCGAGGCCCGCGTCGTAGCCGCGGGCGACCCTATCCACGGCAACCACCGCGGCTGTCTTAACACTTGTGTAATTGCTCTGGTCTTACGAATACATGGTCTCCACTTATATATCTTCCGAACGGTCGGCACAACATTACTCTGTACACGATCCTACCATGAGCTCTGTCTGACTTATACAATATTATTGCTTGGCACCAAGTAGGATCACAGCCAGGTTCTGACAGCAGTACATTGACATCTTCGTCCTTCGCATATTCTGGCATCGTTCAAATGCGACCTCATTTTTTATATACACTTTGCGCGAGCATCGGACGCGCACTCCGCGCTGACGGATAATTTATCGACTATATACTGCGCGACTTCTCCGCCATGCCCGCGTGCGTCCTGCACTCTTTCCACGCGTCGCGCGTCACCATGTGAGCGGTATCTCCTCGTGGTTAATCGCAACGGTTTGAACCAGCGTCTAATAAACACTCCCCGGTGGGCCCGTGCCAGCACGGACATGCGGTCAGAGCGCAGACCGAGTAAGCATGGGCAGCGACGACTTGCACAAGACTGTGTCTAAATTTATTTATTGAATAAAGATCTCAAATGCCAAGCATTCATTTATGTTTCGGGCGGCGACAAGCAACCCAGTGCTAGGACCAAGCCCACAAAGAAAGCAACTATGTCATAGACTTGTTCCGAGATGCAAACTTCCACTCGACGAGGCATTTGGATATTGTATGTGCTTGGAGCCTTCTTATATACGCCTCATTCATTGTATCATGTTGTCAACCATCACGAGTTCATAATGATTTCATGTCACGTTACCCGAGCATTTCATCGGAACCGCGACGTACTGTGACTTGCATTGCTCTACACGACGGATTTTATGATCGCCGTTGTCGAACGGCACGAAATTGGGGTCTCTGGACTATCTTTTCTCGAGTTCGGCGATCGTAGCATCGAGGGCTTCTTATGTGAGCGCGCGCTTACGATTCTATCGTATTCCGACATATTGCCCCGAGTTTTGTCATAGTCAGACACGCGCACACGAGCGCCGATATATTTCGCATGCGTGGCGGCTCTATCGTAACCCGAGTTCGTGTCCCGAGCTTGGTCGTAGTCCGACAATGTGATGGCAGCCTCAGACTCGGCGTGTGAGCGGGTTTTAAAAGACACGATGCATTGGTTGTTGTCGGTCATGTGCCCGCGCGCAAACGAAACTTAAATACTCGGGGTAACACGACGCGCCAGTCTGCTATGCGACTGAGTGGCAAAAGCGCCAGCGGCACACATTCTCTAGCGCGTGACGCAGAGAGAGGGGGGCGAGAGGGTGTGTGGACGGTTCGTGTATTATACGCTCAAACTTACGCGGAACCGTATCGATTCTCATACAGATCGTCCAAAAGATTGTTCTTGGCTCGCCACACTACGTTGAGCGCGTCGGACCTCTGCTTCCAGTCGTCCTCACTGTTCTTGAGATTCAGGTTCATGAACTCGAGAACTGCATCGTCGTCGACATTGACCGCATTTGCCATTGCCAGCATCAGGTCGGTCGTCGCCATGCTAAGCTCCACGTGCGCCCTGAAATACCCGTGGTACGACGCTTCCATCTTGAACACATTCGACATCTCCCGCTGAAATTCGGCGTAGCGAGGGCTGTCCGAGTCGAGTACCCTCATCTGAAACGCGAGGTGTTCGTCCATTTCAGGCATGAGTGCCTGGATAGAACCATGCAACAGTTCGTTGCGGCCGGCCGTGTGAACGGGGTCTCCGTGCATGTATTTGTATGAGTTGCACGCAACGTCGTACGACATCAACACGGAAAACAGGTGCGCCACAACCATTCGAACCGAAACGGGCATCGGCGGAGAGTGCCAGTAACAGCAGCGTCTTAAATACAAAGATGGTGGCAGTGCAAACCTGTATATGATAACAATCAAGGCCTCCATGCGGATCCGCGCGACGCCGAAACAAAAACGTGTCGTGGTGTGAGACGGCCTGCTCGCACCGCACGTCTACTGCCGACATCCACGATGGACGCCGACGATGACTCGTTGCTCTGCGTGCTGCAGGCTGTCGACGTGACAGAGGCCGGATTGAGATGCGTGTGCATGCTAGCACAGACCAGCCGTGCGTTTCGTATGCCGGTGCGTGCGCTGTTGACGGACGGCGGATTCATGCGGATCCTGCACACGCACCGCCGGTTCAAAAGGGACATGAGGGACCTGCTGGAATCGCCGTCGACGGTGACAGACAGAGTGTGGTTTATGCGCGCTGTAGACGCAGATGGCACGACAAACATAGGAAGAATCCTGCGGCACGCGCGTCTCTACCACGAGGACGCGGACGTACAGTACGGTGTATGCAAGCTGTTGTGGACGTCGTTCCTCCCTAACGCGTGCAATGCCGACACCATACACCAAGAAGTGTGCGAGACCGCGGGCCGCGAAGGCGCGATCGACGTGCTCTTGCACATGCTGGGCGCGCACCCACACGAGGTGAAACTGCACGTAACAGTGTGTTGGGCGCTCTGCTTCTTGGTCCAGTGCGCGGAGAGCAACCGCGCGCTCTTCCTGCAGACCGACGGTCTAGAGCGGCTGCTGACGCTGGAACACGAGAGCTGCCGGTCGGACGTCCTGGCGTCGGCGATCGCTGTGGACCATTCGAGTCACGCCATGTACCCCGACGTGATCATGGGGTTCCTCACCCGACGTTCTCTGTGCCGCGGGATTCGGATGGTATGCAACACGCTCACCTCGCAGACGCGCTACCGCAACGACACCGTAGTGTACCACAGCGGCGAGGCCGAACGCGTCGCCGCGGCGCGGGCCGCGTGTGTTCCAACGGAGCATAGTGTACACAATGGACGCTCGGAGAGCGAGTAGATGGCAATGTATTTTATTAAACATTGTTCATCGCTCGCGATCCCACCCCCCCGGGATGTCACGGATCGCCTGCCGCCCACGTATACGTTGGCAGTACACATATACACGCCGCCGCATGCTACCACCACACTGGGGTATACCAGGCACATAGGACGTCCTATATGTTCACTCAGAGGTCAGGGGGGCGTCTTCAACGGCCATGCACGGGTCGTCACTGTCCCCGGAGGCGTCTTCAACGGCCACGCACGGGTCGCCACTGTCTCCGTGGTCGTGCCATACGTTAGAGCTCCAGTGACGGTCTATACACGCTACGAATCCATGTCCAATACTACACTCTTTGTATAGCAGGCGTGTGGCGTGTCGCAACGCGTCGCCGTCCACGTGTGTGTCGGCCGAGTCGAATATACACACGGGACACGGCGCCCTGTAGCTCTGCCCGATGAACGGACACACGACGACGCGCAACATCGTGCGCGTGCTCGGTCGCGTCGGTTGTAGTTAATCTACAACTGTGTACATATCACTGGTATTTGAAAACAGCCTGTCCAGACCGTAACGCCAAGACCGCAACGGTCTGTCCAGACCGAAACGGTCTGCACAGACCGAAGCGGTCTGCACAGACCGAAACGGTCTGTACAGACCGCAACGGTCTGCCCAGACCATATATGTTCCACCGAAAAAAATGCTTGGGCCCTACTGGACTGACTTCGTCCTCCACGGAGCAACACGATGACATCGTTCCACGATGTGCATACGACGCTGTCCCCCGTACAGAGCGAGCCGTCCAATGTCGGCACCAACTTGATGCCGAGGAATCCTGACGTCGAGGTGTGTCCGCCGCGCGCTGCCCGCCGCGCGCTGCCCGCCGCGCGCTGCCCGTTGCTGACCGTGTTTGCTGTCGCAGGTGGCCGCCATGCTGACGCGCCCATTCCCGCTCACGTCCGAGAAGCTCAAGGAGATGGCCTGCGGCAAGGAGTTTATCAGCATGCAGTACGTGATCCTTGAGGTACACCGTCCGCGCGCTTGCGCGCTCGCCCCGTGCCCCGCGCCCCGCGCCTCGTGTCACACGCTCGCTGATATCGGCATGCTCTACAGGTGGGCGCCCCCGGCTTCTCATCGGTGCCGTACAAGAAGGGCGAGAAGCCGGCGGTGTCGCTCCCCCTGTTCACGAAGAGTGCCGACGGCTCCACACTCTTCCACTCGTTCAAGAAGGTCGACAGCAACCTCGAGCGCGGTCCCCGCGTCGACTCAGAGGAACGCGAAGACGGGTCGTCGTACAACACGACGTGCGCGCTCGCGCCGGGTCTGTGCGTATCGGTGTTCATTCGCGAGGACATGCTCAAGGGTAACGTACTCTTCAATGGCAAGCTCGAGGGTCCGGACCGCGCCCGGCCGCACGAGCTGCAGCACGTCAAACTACAGCCAGACTCTCCGTTCTGGTCGACGGACGTGATCCCCGAGAACACCGTTGTGTGGCTTCAGGTGCGTGTTTTTTATGCGTGCGCATATTTCTAGGGCGTCTGCTCAGCCGTCGGCGCGTGTTACCCCATATATATGCCGTGTCCGTTGGCAGTGCCGCGCGGCCTCGACCTCGTCGCACTGGCGTGCTGTTTTGGGGTGGCATGGCTGTTCGACCTCGTCGCACTGATGTGCTGTTTTGGGGTGGTATGGATGCTCGACCTGTATGCGCGCTGATATTCGGATGCGCGCAGGTCGGCGTCTGCAACTCAGACCAGGCCGCGAAGGGCTCGATGCTAAAGATCAAAAAGATCATGCCTGCCGCGAATTCTTCCGTGCTCGGACACGCCATCAGCACGCTCCCGACCTCGCTGGTGGCGTTCGATGACAACATGGACAAGCACCGCACGGCGTACCCCTCGATATCGCGCGTGTTATATCCTGGCAACACCAAATTCGTTTCGTGTACTCCCGAGTCTTCGGCCTACAGCAACTACGACGAGGCGGCTGGCGGATTTGTGTTGTGCGACGTGGGCGGGGGGATCAGCGAGATATTTGTGCCTACGAATCTCGTCGTGGATGCGCTCGCTTGCAGTGACGTCTCTGTCTGTCAGAAAATGCTCGACGTAGTGATGTCGACCGGCGCGCTACAGGTGCTGCTCTCTCTCTCTCTCTCTTCTGCTCACGCGGGTTGTATCGCGCTCTCGCTCGCGTCATCGACGCGCTAACCGTGAACTGCATGCTGCAGGTGATGGTGCGCACGTCCATGAACAGCGACAACATGGACATGGGCTCTGGCGGCAGCGCCTTCACGGGCGTCATGTTGCACGTCGACGCCGGGCAGATGCTCAGCCTCGACCTCATCAAGGACCTCGAGGACTTTCAAGAGGCCGACGCAGAGAGCGACATCTTGTTTGCCCGCTCAGGCACCAACGTCATCTGGTCCGCGAAGAAGCATGTATTCGACGGCGGCATGCAACTGTTATTCGCGCTCGACACGGAAGAGCGCAAGCCTCTAACCGTTACCCGCAATGCGATGCCGCGTCTAGAGCGCTATCTCTCGTGGAGCTGCGCCGAGCGCTTCCGCGCCCTCCGCGTGTGTCTCGTGCCGCGCGGCGACGGCGCGACTATCATCGCCGCCGCCACGGCGATGCTCGAGAAGCGCGAGAGCACGTGCAAGACGGTGTGCACGCTGCAGCTGCGCACGCAGTTCGCGAAGACAAGGGCAACAGCGTCAAAGCGTAAGAGAGTGGTCATGGCCGCTGCGTCTGACGAGAGTGCGGACGACTCGGACTCCGACTAGCGCCGCCGTGTTGTTACATAATAAAGTATTTAAAGCGTTTTATGCAGTTGTGCTTCTATTCTTTTAAAAACGACCACCGGTGACTGGTGGGTACACGCACGGGCCACGTGAAAACGCCATCGCGCGTACTGGCGCACGGCTATCTCGGCGGCAGTGCGTAGTGGCATTACTGCCCAGCTGTGCTGGCGGCGCTGCAGATGGCGCGTCTCCTGCGTTCTCGCATGTGTTTTGGTTACGAATTTCTCGTATTGGTAAATCCTGGCATACTATTAAATTTCTGGACATCGTCCATATATCAATTGGTTCGTTTTCACAAGAACTATTTCCTTGTATATAATCTTCCGGGAAAACTAAGCAGTGTGTCTTCTCCTCATTTTCTTCTATGTAATATACAAGACAACCGTCTCCAATTCTGTCTATACATGAACTGTACAGTTCGCCTTTTTCTCGTCGTGTTCCTATGATAGCTCTCATTGGTGTCCCCAATGGAAGCATTTGTCGAATTATATTTCGCCGGAATTCGTCTACATATGCCAATGGTACGTCTGCTCCTTTCCTATTACACCGTGCACATCGTTTCGCATGAATTTCTTGCGCATATGGAGACACCGCATGGTTTTGCTCGCGCCACACAATTTCTCTCGAACTGCATCTGTTTATCTTGCACAACTTTTCATCGTATCCCTGTGCATGAGTTTGCATTGCCGAGTCTCGACACGTGTCTTATATATATCACAGACACAGTCGGTGGAACCAGGAGCGGCGAGCGTGAACGCGCCGCCTGTAGCGCGGAGCGGGCACACCAGCGAGAGAGAGGCACAGCGAGCGGGCAGAGGTGACAGGGAGAGACTGTTTTATTATATAACTGTTTACCAACATATTATTATTAAAGTGTCTAGTATCGGGTACACAAAATTTAATGATTCATTCCGAGCTTTGTCTGGTCATATATGGGATGATAGCCATTCTCTGGATATTCGTTTTTATCCCTACCGTGCTTTACGTGAGATTCGTCTGCAAGGCCTGCGAGGTCCTGGGTGTGGAGTTCGGAAAGATAGAACACATAGCGAACAGATTTTTGTTGGTCGTCGTATTATCAGTGGTCAGTGGTAGTATTTACAATCTCGAACCACCCCCTTCAGATTTCGTGTCGGGTTGATTCAGGGACATTGACTGTGTGTTGTATTAAAACAAAATACACAACTTGTATCCGTTTGTTTCTACTGCTTTGTATGCAGCGTCTCAGTGGACATAATAGGAAGAGTAGTGTATTGGTGTGGGTTTTGGGGATGCTTTTTCAAACCACTCGTCTCTCTCCTTTCTTTCATGTGTCGACTGCACCGTCTCCGAAGCCACTGGCACGGTGTACGGCGGCGCGGGGCGTCCCGCGGCGCGCCAAGTCGTGCTGCAGCCCATCTTCAAATAGCTTCTCTTTTTGCAACGCCAAAAAGCCCGCCCAGCAGGCCGTCACGACAAGTGAGTCACTGGGGTACCTCGCGTGTCGCGGCACTGATAGGACGCGAGGATCTTCGCGCGCACATCTGCGCGACAAATACCTTATTTTTCTTACGCCATCGCTCTTTGACTACCCCGGCTACATGGTTGTGGAATATCGACAGTATCAGGGGTATACGGAGATCCGTGGTAGTCGTGGTGTGCATTTCCCCGGCCTCGAACGTCGCCGTGCTGGCGATCGTCACGCTGTGCAGCAGCGGTATACCGGAGATGATTACGCGCTCGAACAGCATGCCGTCGGCCGTGCATAGTTCCTTGTCGATCGCCAGTTTCGAATCTTTCAGCCCGAGATACGTCACCGCAAACCTGGGCATGTATACGAACACCGAGTATCGCACACGCGCACACTCGAGCGGAAGCGCCAGCTGTAGACGTTTGCTGCGCCTGACGATGGCGAGGTTGCGCGCCGCCGCGTCGCTGTGCCGCTCGTATTGCCACCCAACGATGGGGTGGTGTTCACCCCACTCGAACGCCGTTTTGCTGAGCACCGGCTCCGAGATGGCGAGTCGGAGCACCCGACTCGCAGACATGACGCACATGTCCATGTCCTCTTCCATGTGCACAATTTTTCCTGTCGACAATACGGCTATACAGAGTAGTATAAACACCCGCATTGGATGCATACAGCGCAGCCTATATACAGCGATCGTACGCTGACGGACACGAATATTAGAGCAGAAAGGGCGACAGCGTGGGGAGCGAGTTATGGTTGAGGACAATCAAAGATGTTTAATTTATCAAACGTTTACTGGGGTGTCTAAGGAATACGAACACCCGGTGCTGGAGCGCGCGCAGCACCCGGCGCCGCAGCTGCGCGGCCCTTGCAGTGGCGACGGTTGCAATAATCGCGCTTGAGATGCTCGTCGGTGTCGGCCCAGTCGGCTGTGGCCTCGATGCCTCGCTTCACGGTGTGTGCTTTGCACCCATTACATATCTCCAGATTCATCTTCTGTGTGAAGCGCTTGCTGCCGCACTCCGCACAGAGAGTGGAGGTGCTGCGATTGAGGAACGCGCACGGACAGCTCCAAGCCGCACTCCTGGACACATGCAACTTGCACAGACGGCGGAACTGGCGCGCGGCATCGAGGAACTGTGCCTTCATCGCGCACGCCAGCGGCGCCCGTGCAAGTCGGATATTTTTGAGCTTCAGCCCTGTCATAGGCGAGGTGATATTTCCGCGGTCGAACCAATTCTCGATCGAGTCGCGCTCGAACACGTGGCCGTCCGCGGTATGCACAGGGTCGTGCATTAACGCGCTGGTGATAGGACAGAGCAGCGACTCGCGCTGCTTTGTCAGGTAGTCTGCAGTCATCATCCCCATGGCATCAAGGGCGCTATCCTTGCCAATTTTGACATAATCGGCTCCGAGCGCCGACAACATGTCCTCTTCGCGCTTCACCTGACGGCGACGTGTCGCGCGCCGTTCGCGCCCCACCTCCGACACAGTCTCGGCCGTGGCCTCCACCGCGAGCCGCGTCTCGTCTGTCTTCTCGAGCTTCACCGTCACAGACGGGAAAACGGCTGCAATAATGCCGCTCGCAGGCATGGGGTGCTGTGTTGTTCGCTACGACCTCACATGTCATTTATACACAAATTTAAAATCGCCAATATGCTACATTCACTGACAGAAACCGTTTCTAACGGTTGGGACGTGATTAAAAAAGAACCGGAAGTCGGCGATACCTTAAAATAAAAAGAAAGAAAATGAGAGTGTGCACGCCAGCAGGCTGTGTATGTTGATATATCGGATTTAATGAAAGTTATTTATTTGTTGAACGTCGTAACCGGGGCTATGGCCAGAGTGTCGAACTCGTCCTCCAGAGCGTCGAACACGTCTTCCATGCAGTGTCCAGGCATGCCAAAGTCCTCAATGGGGTGATCCCGTACCCACTCGTAGTATTCTAACGGTATGTAACCCTTGACAACGTGACACATTCGGGCAGTTTCAAAGGCGGAATACTGGTGCGAAAACATCTTCTCTGTGATGGCGTGCTTGTAGAGTTTGTTGCGCTGGAAGTCCCAGGAGTTGATGGGAGGGACCTCCAATGCACGCGTTTTGGGCCAGGTCACATCCTCGTAACTGGAGGCAGGCCTGATGGGCATCCTTGTGATCTTTTTCATCTTGAAGTCGGCATTATCGGGGTTATTGGCGTAGTCCTTCTCGATCTGCACGAATCTTTCGTTCATCTTCTTTGCCTGCTCATTAAAATTCTTCGCATACAGCGGGCTTTGTCCCATGAGCCACGCAAGTTCGCAGTAGTATTTGTCGCGGACGTTGTCCCCCATTTGTGCGTGTGTGTGTAAGTAGCTGGCGCCTCGCGCGTGTTTAATACTGATCGAAGGCGAATATAATTGAAATGCGAAATACTAAACTATAAGTGAGACCAGTCTAAGGATTCAGCGCACCCGGAAAACGGCGCGGTCGCACTGCGAGCAAGCGGGTGCTTGCGGCGGCGGGCGGGAGCCAGCACGGCTGTGCCACAGCTTCCACGACAGACGTGGTCGTGGGCCGCCAAGCGGCGGCACATAAAAGAGTGAGCGCACGACCGGTCGCATACGCCAACACGACACACATAATCGCGCAATCTCCATACCGCACAGAAAACCGCCCTGGCGCGCAGTCCAGTACGCCCGCCGGCGCGCACGGGTCTACAGCCGCCAGTAGATAGACAACCACTGACCACACGGACGCGTTCATGTCACGTCCACTGCACCGCTCTAAAATACAAAGTACACAGAGAGATTCAACTTGCGTTGTCGATAGATTCCGGCACACAAACCGTTGCAACCGTTTCGAACGGTTGCGACGGGATCGGAAGTCGGTAACCCAAAACAAAAAGAGAGAAACGAGAATGTATACTACAAAGAGAGGAGACACGAGAATGTTGCATTCTGCTGAACCCCGCACTGCCCGTGCACCTCCAATATAAAAGAATCGCCACGTTTACCACATCAACAACACAGACGCATGCAATTTGACGTGAATGATGTAGTGATATTGGTTAGCATGCCTCGATATGCAGGTGCACTCAGAATGTTGATCGGGCGTACATTTGTTGTCACTGCACACGAAACAAGCCCTGCCGGCATGGAAATATACACAATACGTCCAATATTTCCTCCGTCCACACAAGAGTATGTGAGCATGGGACGCGCACCGGACCACGCTGGCTTGTTGTTGAGGGTACGCGTCACGGACATGCAAGGCATGCAGGCTGCGTATGTTGATATATCGGACGATGTGTAATAAATATACCAAAAACAAATTCCGGCTTCCGTATACCTATGGCCTTGCGTCTGTATTAAGTTGTATACGGGCGTTACACCGCTGCGCAAATCAGTGCCCCGGCATATTTAAGGCGTGGATGCTGTTATTACAACTCGATGAACGCATTCACTACGAAGGACAACGCTGTGCAGCGCTCGCTTGATGCGGGTGTTTCTGGTGCGACAGCGAAGGCTGCGGGTGGGAAGCGTGCGGCAGACCGCGCTGCAGAATCTGCAGCATTCGTGAACGAGCAGCTCGCCCGCGCGTCCGCAGAGGCCATTGAGTTGGACGCCCTCGCGTCGGCGGAGGCCCTCGTTGCGATCCGCAAGATGGAGAGGTCCAAGCATACGTTTTCATCCACGACTTCGTTCTCCAGAGAGGTGCGGGAGGTATTTGCAACGCTCAATGCGGAACGTTCTGCGGACAAACAGCTGCGTATTGACAGCGAGGCCCTTGCCCGTCTCCACGAGGCATATGATGTGGCCATGCTTCGCGACTTCGCCGACGCCGATCACACAGACTACCACGCCCCTATCCACGAGGACTATAAAACGGCCATGCTTCGCTACTTCGACGATCGCATGGAACGCCTCTAGATTTCCGTGTATATCTACATGTTCTATAATACAATTGCCTACCACTAAATACCCCCGGGTCGGCGCTCGTCACAGTGAGTGCAACTGTCACATTAAGCGCACGCGGGCTTCTGAATTCACCGCCATAATGCAGACGTATATCGCAGATACTATGATAACAGCCAGCAGAGCACAGCAGAAACTCGAAAGTTCACGACACTGCGTTTCTGACGTCGGCGCGGAGTCTGGCGACACGGTAACTACCACGTCCGCGCCGAGCCATGCGGCGTATACCGCAGACAGCGGTATGTGGGGTGGCACGACAACGACGAGCTCTCCGTCGACTGTGTACCCGATCTGTAACGTATTCGGCGATTCGTCGGCGGGCGGTGCGTGTACGCGCACGGAACGCTCTCGGACGCGTGCGCGCCGCCGGCCAGCCAGTCTTCGCTTGCGTATGTGCATTCGCATATACCAGCGCCGTGCACGCCCACGCCGAACAGCGCCGCTGTGTTTTGTCTGTCTGTGCGTCCGAGACGCTGCTGTTTTTCAATTTGAAAGTGTTTATTCAACATTAACCTCAGCAAGAGGATGCTAGAAGCGCAAGTCGCACCCGTAGTGCACCATCAACGCCTCGTTGAGTTCCGCCTGGTCGTGCAGGAAGGATCGCGCGATGGTGTCGGTGTTCACGAGCATCGCTGCACAGTGAATCGAAAAGAACATGCAAAGTCGCACCGCTAAATCGTGCACGTCGTCGCACGGTGCCCCCGACTGCACGCTGCACGTGGCGTATCCGTACCTGTGCACCAGCGCGGCGTCGAGACGGCGTCGCCTGTACACACAGCCCCTCGCGATGCGATCCACCGCGTCGAGCTTCGTGCGGTCGTGTAGCGAGAAGTACACGCTGAGAAGCACTGCCAGCTGGCGCGTCTTCTGAGCCCGGGACAGCGACCCGGAGCACATTCAGGCGACGGTGTGTCTGGCTTATATACAGCATTGGTCGCTGCGAAAATGTATAGCGTCTGCTCACAGCTCGTTGGCGCTGGGCGTTCGGGGCATCGTTGCCCGGCGCTGGGCGAGCGTTGTGGTCGCGGGAGCGCTGCGATTAATTGATGTAGTTGTTATTACTTATAAAAATGGTCTGGTAGCTATGCTGGAAACCCTATATATTTGACTGTGGTGTACGTGATTTATTCAAACTTAAACACGCTCAAAACACCTCAGATCCGATTATTCGTCGGAGTCTGTGTCCGCACCCGTCGGCAGACACGCGAACCGGACGCGGTCCCCCCACCTCTCCTCGAAAGTCTCGATTTGCAGCGCCCGCACATTGGCGAACACCATAGCGGCGAGCTCGCTGTCGAGTGCAGCCAGCACGGACGCGGCACCAAGCCGCGTGTGCAGGCCCATTACGAGCGCCACTGCCACCTGCTCGTGGGACTGTCTCCAGCCCCGCAGGACCGGCACAAGGTGCCGCGACCTGCTCTCCTGATCGAGGGCGCTCCAGCGATGGGACGCAGGTTCACCGATCCCATAATGCTCCCAGTATAGGCAGAAGCTGCTGTCGAAGCTGGCCGTCGTCACGCAACTGGGCGGCCAGCACCGCAGCGCGTCGACGAGAGCCTGTGCCGGCTCGTCTCCCGTGTTCACGACCACAATCGTCTCTAGCTGTGTCATGTCCGGCACGCAGGCGACAACCTGCCAGCACACGGAACGGGCACGGAAATTGCCAAAAAAATCCAGCGTGAGGTGACGCAGGCGTTTGCACCCGCGGAGGATGTTCGACCCGAAGTGTCGGAGTTTCGGACACTTCCGTACCGTGAGCGAGACCAGGCCCGCGAGCGACGCGATGTCGTCGTCCAGGCTCGTGATATAGAGGCCGTGCAGCGTGAGCGTCTGCAGCGCCATGAGACCGCTGAGGCGCACTGACAGCAACCGGAAGCCGTAGCGTTTGACAGTCAGCTCCCTGAGCGACACGCAGCTTGCAATGAATGCCGCGAGCCGCTTGCTATCGCGGGCGTAGGGCGTCCTGAGTTCGTCCTCGTACACGAACTTGATCAGTGACGGCAGGGCCGCTTGCGCCTCGTGCAGGCCTACGAGGGGGTACCATCGGATGCTCAGGTTTTGCAGGCATGTCAGGCCTGAGAGGTCGGGCAGGTGCGACGGCGGGCCGTGGAGGTTGTCGAGGCGCGCGGCGCGGTCCTCGAGATGCAGCGAGTGCAAACCCGTGAGCAGGCCGATCCCGGCAGGCACCTCGCAGGCGCACAGTGTCATGTCCAGGGCTCGCAGCGGCACCGCCTTCGCAGCCAGGCGACGGACGAAGGCGTCCGAGACCGCGCGGAGGCGCAGCAGCATCTTCAGCTGCAGCGTGCACAGCTTCGGGGCTTCGCAGATGGTGTCCGGAAGCTCGACCATCTGGCAAAGGTCCACGAGGTGCAGCTCGAGGAGATTGATGAGCGGGGACAGGCTCGGCAGCGTTGTAATGTCGAGGTCCACGATGCGCAGTTGCACGAGCCCGTGCAGCGCGTCAAGGGCCGGCAGCGCGTCGAGCCACCGAATTCCCTGGATGCACACGCGCTCCACGTGCGCCTCAATGTACAGCCGCCGGCACACGCTGTCGGCGAGCGGCTCGGTCAATCCAGAGATATGCACGCCGTTCGCGTAGTAGCGCGTGTTGTGACCTGTGTGCGTGGCTGCAACCGAGGTCACAAGCGAGACCGTGTTCAAGAAGAACTTGTCGAGCGCGACGATGGCTGTGCCACGGTGTCGCATAGTGCTGGACGCGAAATCAACGCCGACCCAAACCCCGTGTCCGGGAAACATTGTTGATACCATGTGCGCAGCAGTGGTGCTGTACGTCTACCCGTCCTTTATATGGACCAGGGAGGCGCTTGTCGACGTGCGCCGGAGTGCGCACAGTTTGGTCGACGCGCGCCATGGCGGCGGAGCGCGACGCTCGGCGCGCATAGAGGCAAGTCAACGCGCTCTCCAAGCGCCGCCACGAAAGTCGAGCCCGGGCAGTTTTGGTACCGGCGGTGTTGACTAATATTTAGTATTATGGCTGCCGCGGCAGCCATGGTACAAATTAGTACGACCAAATTAGTAGTACTAATTTGTATTCGGGGTGCCGCGGCAGCTCGAATACTAAATATTAGTCAACACTGCCAGTACTAACACTGCCCGGGCTCGAGGGGGTCGTCGAGACTGACCACCCGTGCGCGCAGGAGACCCCCTACGTCGCTGAGCAGCTCCAGTGCTTCGCGAACACGAACTACATGCAGCTCGACCTGATGACGCCGGGGCTGTACATGCGCGGCGCGCTCCGCGCCGCGCTCACGATCGCGACGAGCTCGTGTCCCGCCGCGGGCTCGACGCTCGAGCTCGTGCTGTACCCCGTGCTGGACTACAACTTCTACAAGGCGCTGCACAGCGCGGCGAACGCGGCGGTACACCTGCTGGTCGGGCTACCGATCATCACGTTCCACCGGTACGGCTCGCTTGCCTCGCGCCTCGCTCTCCGCGCTCGCCGGCGCTGCGCACGCGCTCCTCGTGGCCACACACCGCGCTCGCCGGCGCTGCGCACGCGCTCCTCGTGACCACACACCGCGCTCGCCGTGACCACACACAAGCGCAGCTGCCAGGCCGCCGCCGACGCCGCCTTCGGGCCCACCGAGGCCGCCGTGATGTGCATCCCCGACTGGACGCCGTTCTTCAACATGGTCTGCACGTTTGCGCGCGCGCTCGGCGACCTCGGCGACAACTGGCTCAACGTCGCGCTCCTCATCGTCGAGAGCACCGTTGCGGGGCAGGCCGCCGTTGGCTGCGCGGCGCCGACGCGCGTCGGCAGCGTGTGGACGGACGTGAGCGGCGTCTTCGCGGCGCGCGAGAACCTGCGCGTGGTGGGGCTCACGCCGGGGATGTACGCTGTGACCGACGGCCGCTCGGCCGCCTACTTTGCGCTGACCGGCGGCGCGCGGCTGCGCTTCGCGCTCGAGAACTGGCCGTTCAGAGTCGAGACGAAGTACGGCATCGCCGCCGTGCAGTACGCCGAAGGGCAAGACGTCGACGCCGCGGGCGACGAGACGACCGGGATGTTCGGCTGCGAATGCGCGGACTCGCCGCAGGGCCTCGTGCTCTCGTGCGCGAGCGTGCCGTACCAGGAGCACACCGGCGACGCGGCCTCGACGACCGTGCACCCGATGCGCTGGGACCGCGCAGCGGCGCCGCGCGGGCTGATGTGCAAGGAGGTGACGGTGCAGGTCTGTTGTTTCCTGTGTGTGAGCGGGAGGCAAAGAGGAGAGCGAGAGAGTGCCACACGGCGGTTGCTGACCCCAGGCGACCCACACAGGTCATGTCCCTGCGCTTCTCGCGCCGCCGCTTCTCGCAGACGCTCGGCGGCACGGACGTGCCGGCGGGCGACCCGCACGGCACGGCGCAGGGCCCGCGCACGTACCTCTCGAACACGGCGGACGCGGCGGTGTACGTGTACCCGCGGTGCGACCTGATCGCGGGCGGCAAGACGGACGCCAAGTGCCTGCCGGGCAGCGCCTTCAACTGCTTCCCGTGGTGCATGGGGCTGCACGTGGCCGGGCGCAAGAACCAGCAGATCGTGCTGTACGCGCAGGACACGTGGGAGAACAACGTCAACGTCGCGAAGACCGACTGCGCGATCGACGCGGACGAGGCACTCCCTCGCTCTCCTCTTTGCCTCTCTCGCTCCTCTCCCGCTCTGCTACCAAGCCCTGACGCCCCAACGCAACGCAGGTCCAGTGTCTCAGCGGCGAGCCGGACGTGAAGGAGCGCTCGCTCTTCGAGGAGTTTGCCGCCGCGCTCGGGCCCGTCTTCGTGGCGGCGCGCGGCGCGAAGCCCACCTCGACCTCGGCGGCCTTCGACCAGACGCTCGTCGCGCAGTGCGACTTCGCGTGGGCGCGGTGCCGGCAGGTGCGTCGTGCATGCCACTGCTTCTTTGCACCGCTCGCTTCTTGGTGTGCCTGTGGTGTGCCCTGGCTAACCGCACGCGGCCGGCAGCACGACGATGTCTCGACCTGGGTCCCCAGCAACCCCCTCAACCGCTCGGGCGTCACCTACGCGGGCCCGACGCCGACCGTGCGCCTCGCCGAGCAGCCCTTCCTCGTCGCCGGCGACACGTACCTGTACCGTCAGAACGGCAGGATCACCGTGGCCCGGCTCACGACCGCGGGCAGCTCCGAGTATCTCGTGGCGCGCGACCGCCTGCAGATCGACAGCAACGTCCACACGCAGGACATCGCGGACTGCGAGGTGCGCGCGGGGGAGCAGGCCGACGCGTGCTACAACGCGGCGGCGCGCGAGAACAAGGTGGTGCTGCCCACGGGCTACCAGTTCTGGGACTCGGAGTACAGCACGGTGGCCGCCTCCGAGTGGGGCGTGCACTGGGCGGACGTGTCGGAGCTCTCGGTGCTGACCGGGACCTGGGAGATCTGCGGGGCGACGGGGCGCCTGGCCGTGCAGATCACGAGCGCGTACGGTACGTGTGCTGCGGGTGCTGCTGTGCTGCGGTGCTGTGGTGCTGCGGTGATGCGGGGGCTGACCGGAGAGAGAGCGAGCTGACGTCTCGCGCCAAACAGGCCGCGCCCGCGTCTGGACGCTCAAGACGGCGCGCGCGAGCCACGTCATGGGCGTCGCGGCCGACGCCGAGCGCTCGAGCTCGTTCATGGTCGTGCCCGAGTGGCTCGCGAGCGGGGCCGAGTGCGACGTGCTTGTCAACATGTTCGTCGTGGGCATCGAGTACCTCAACCGCAACAACCTCCTCCTCACCACGCAGGCGTGTGCGCCGCGCGACATGAACCTCGCCACGGGCCGCGTGGACGCCGAAAAGTGCGAGTATCGCTACTACTTCGTGCACCCCAACCTCGCGAACTGCGTCGACGACAACCAGGAGAGCGACGAAGCGATCTTCTCGTGCTGGCGCGCAGACAGCCTCGGCATGTTCGTCGACGAGCCCGACGCCCTCGGCGTCGTGTCGCAGCCGAACCGCATGTGTCCGGAGCTGCAGCGCATGCCGCAGATGGGCTCGATGCTCGCGGAGCTTGCCGTGGCCTCCACGCTCGTGCTGCGCCTGTTCTCCAACATGGTCTGCACACTGCCCGCGGCCGCAGCCACGGGCGGCGTCGTCTCGCTCTTCATGCCGCACGAGAAGCTCGCGTTCCACTCGGTGCTCGACTCCGAGGGCGGCCAGCTCGTCGAGTTCGAGGACATCTTGTTCGCGGTCGGGCTCAGCCATCACCACATGTGGAACTCGCTGGGTATCTGATGCTGCCGCGCGCGCGCTCCTCTCTGCCTGTCTCTCTCTCTGCACGCATGCGCTGCCGGGCCCGCGCGAAGTGACGAGCCCTGGCACCCCCACAGGCAAGCTCTCCGAGCTCCTCCGCGGCGCCAGCGGCCACGCCGTCATCGAGGGCGTGCTCATCGGGACGCAGAAGGTGCTCGAGCACATGGAGGGCGTCGCCGACTTCGAGAGCCATGCCCTCGCCATGTTCATGCGCGCCGCCGCCTTCGGCGGGCCCGCCAAGGAGGGCGCGGCGGAGCTCGCGGCCGCGGCCACAACGAGCCCGACGGGCGAGCTCCCGGAGTCCGTCAGCTCGCTGCGGCAGATGTTCGTCACGCTGACGAGCACGACCAATCTCTCTTTCAAGTGCGTGCGCAAGGCGCTCATGAAGATGGTCAAGGCGGCGGCAAAAAAGGCCGCCGAGGCGGCGCGCGCCGCCTCCGCCAAGGGCTTCTACAAGGCGCAGGCCGCGAGCGCGCAGCGCGCGTACGACCAGGCCGTCAAGAAGTTCGCCGACATGGCCGAGGAGCGCGCCAAGAAGAAGATCGCGACGAAGGCCAGGAAGGACCTGCTCAAGGAGGAGGCCCTCGAGAAGGCGGCCGAAAACGCGCAGAAAAAGACGCTGAGCGACGCGCTGGAAAGGGTGCAGAACAGGGCGATCGATGCCGCCAGTAAAGAGGCGGTGGGCGTCTCGCGCCGGGCCGGGAGCATCGTCGGCCTGGGCCTCCTGCAGTCGCTCGTCGGCGACCTGCAGCACGACGTCGTTGCACTGTGGCTCGACGCGATGCGCACACAGTGCGACGGGCTCGCGCAGGTCATCGGCAGCACCAACCCCGTCGCGCAGCTCGTCAAGCAGGCGTGCCTGTTGGGACCGGAGGGCCTCGAGGGCATGCTCGCCGTGCTCGTCGTGCTCGTCGTGGACTACCCCGCCATGGACTGCGTGTGCAAGCTGCCGGAGGGCCAGACGGTACGTGCTCGCTCCCGGCTTGCGTGTATGCAAACTCGCTCCCGGCTTGGCTGCTCCCGGCGTGCATGCATGCACACCGCGGCAGCGAGAGTCTAAGCGCACGCGCATATACTGGCGAGGCAAAGGGCATGTGCAACACCGCGTCTGCGTCAGCGGCGAGCTGACGTGCACCGAACAGGACTCGAACGACGTCATCCGCGAAATATGTCTCGACGGGATGCTTCCCGTGGACTACGAGGCGTGGACGAAGCGCCTCATACGCAGCGACGCGGACGGGCAGCAGAGCATGTGCTTCCAGAGCATGGACACGGCCAACCAGCGCCTGCTCACCGCGTTCGACCGCTTCCAGTCGCGCCTTTTCAAGGCGACGCAGGTCGTGGAGAGCACGCTGGACTACCTCACGGCGGCGTTCAAGGTGGCCGGCGCCTCTGCTCTACTCGCGTGCTTGTGCGCGCGTGTGTGCTGCTGCCCCTGACAAGTCCCAACACGCTACACAGTGCGCGCGTGTGTGCTGCTGCCCCTGACATCTCCCAACACGCTACACAGGACGACGCCGGCGACTGCGAGGACCTCTACGGCTCCGCGTACGTCATGACGATCATGCCCGAGCCCGTGGACTACTTCATGCGCTGCGCGAGCACCTTCGACTGCCGCGCGCGCTGCCTCGACACACACGAGGCATTCGAGGACGCGCTCGCGGTCGTCAAGCGCAGCGGCCGCGAGCCGACGTACACGCAGCAGACGCCCGTCGTCGTGCAGAGCAAGTACTTCAGCTCGTACGACATCGACGCCGGGCGCCACCGCCCGCCGTTCGCGGTGCACCGCGTGCACGAGCTCGCGCCCGCGGTGTGCCGGGCCGCCGTCTGCGGCAACGCCGGCTCCCGCCACAGCAAGTGCCTCGCCGCGGTCGGGCTCGACACCAGCGACCACCACGCGCCCTCGGTGGCGATCGCGTACTTCTGCGTGCCGCTCGACGTCGCGCAGTTCGTCACTGTCTACCGCGGGCTGCCCTTCAAAGCGGGCACGCGCGAGTACGCGCTCGCGACCGGCGCGGAGCTCCTCGGCACACACCTGCTCACGACGGCGCGCGTCGCGGAGACTGTGCCCCGGCGCGAGCTGCTGCTCACGCTGAGCCGCAACGACGGCGTGTGGGGCCTAGACGTGCTCGAGCCGGCGCCGGTGCGCTTGTCTCCTCTGCGCATCCATGTCCGCATGCGTGTATAGCGAGCGCCGACTCGAAGCGCAGACCCGCGCATCCATGTCCGCATGCGTGTATAGCGAGCGCCGACTCGAAGCGCAGACCCGCGCATGCATGCCCTGCATGCGTGTGCAGCGAGCGCCGACTCGAAGCGCAGACCCGCGCATCCATGTCCTGCATGCGTGTGTAGCGAGCGCTAACGCGAGGGCCCCTGCAGACCCGCGCCCGCTTCCGCATCTTCGCCTCCGAGCCCTGGGACGCCGCGCTCTACGACCCGGCCCGCCGCCCGCTGCACACCGTCGACAAGGTGTGGGTCGTCGCGGACCACGCGCTCGCCTACGTGTACGTCGCCGGCGCGCGCAACGTCGCGAAAGGCACTCTCGGCAACGTCGTCGGCGGGCCTGTCATGTTCGCCGCAGAGCGTGCGTGCGTGCGCCTCACCGTCCCCACTGACACGCCCGGCTTCGCCGAGGCGGTCGTGGTGCCCGACGACTGCGCGCTCTACCTCGACGTCGTGTTGCCCGCGCACCACACGAACGTGTGCGTGGCGACCGAGGACAAGGCGTGTGGAACCATCATGCAACTCCCCCTCCGCGACCGCGGCGAGGTGCGCGTCGCCACCTTCGACGCCGCGGCCGGAACGTACGCCACGCGCGCGGTGCCCGCGCTCACGCGCCGCGGCCGCGCGCTCGCCACTGCGCTCGCGCTCGACGACCGCCTCCCGCTGTACCTCACGCGCAGCGGCGACCTCGCGCGCTCGCAGCGCCATATCTCGAGCACCGCGTTCACCACCGTCGCCGCCGCCGTCGTCTTCGTGGCCGGTGCCGGGCAGCAGGCATGGATCCAGAACGTGCGCGTCTCCGTCGGCGACGCCGGCGAGTACACCGGCGTGCGCACGCTGTCGGCGCCCGTAGTGCACGCCGTGACTGTCGTCGTGAACTGCAGCACCGACAACTGCATCGGCTGTCTCCCCAACGTGCGCAGCGGCGGCCTGCCGAGCGCCGAGCTACTCACGCTGCAGAGCAAGTGCATGGCCGCGCAGCAGTGCGCGGTCGCGCGCTGCGTGGGCACGACCGTGAACATGCGCAAGCCGCTGTGCAACATCGGGAAGGTATTGACTGTGCCTTTGCTCGCATTTGCTCCCGCCCCCGCACGCTTGCGACGCTGAGACAAACAACCCCACAGGTCGTCGCCCGCTCCCTCGACGCCGTGCGCGTCGGCACAGGCGGCGTGTGGCTCGGGATCTCTCGCACTATCATCCTCATCGTCGAGCTCAGCGCGCAACGCCGCAAGGTGTACGAGCTCGACGCGCACGAGGAGGTCTTCAACGCCGCCGTGTGCAACGTCAAGGACGCCGTCGTCGAGACCGTCGCCACCGTCACCTCTGTGCTCGGCATGCTCTCCTACGAGCTACAGCCCGCCATCGGCACCGGAACGCGCAGCGCAAAGACAGATCCCCGCTTCCACGCGCGCTCCGTGATGGTTCTCGCCGCCGCCACTAACTTCGTGTCCTCGCTCTTCATGGCCCCGCTATACTCCGTCCTCGCCATGCAGAAGACCGTGACCTGCATCGCCAACGACGTCGTGCTCATCGCATCCAACATTGCCGACCCCGACAGCGAGCCGGGCTTCGTGCTCGGCTCGCATGCCCAGAGCGCCGCTACCGACAAGACCGTCGGCATGTGTCTCTCGCTCCAGATGGGCGAGGCCCTGCGCGAGGTCAGCACGAGCGGCGGCGGCCTCGGCGAAGAGGTCGGCCTCATCATCTCGTACGTCCCACCCCCCTCGCCCGGCGCGCCACGGCTCGGAGCACGTGAGAGAGCACGAGACGCTGACACTGTGTGCCCCTGCAGGCAAATCAACGACCTTAAGACACGACTGCCGTTTGAGCCGCTCCAGCACAGCCTGGACGCAGCATTTGCGTATGCGATCGGCATCGTCACAAGTATGATGGACGTGCTACAGTCGTACGACCTCGACAACTGCAAGCTCCCGACGGTCGGTGGCGGCGACTTGTTCAAGTGTGTGTGCGGCGACACGCCTCTAGCTATACCAACAGACAAAAGGTTCGTGTATGTGTCTGACACTATCTCTCAACGGTGCTTTTCAAGCCCATGTGTTCATATGTGGAGTGCTTGTCTGCTGGCGGTGGCAACACCGGCGATTTCGAGTTTCGTGAGAGACCGCCTCGCGAACCGAAAACGGTCAACAATTGAATCGATGTGAGACGTCGTCTCACGAAACTCAAATCAATGAAATGAAATCAACGTGATACGTCGTCTCGTGAAATTCAAATCAGCGAATGAAATCAACGTGAGACGTCGTCTCATGAAACTCGGATATATGAAAACGAAATCAACATGAGACGTCGTCTCACGAAATTCGACGAGTAGGGGTTGTAGTTTTTTTTTATATTTTCGAGTTTCGTGAGAGGACAAAACAGAAACAGGAAAAAAAACGAAATCAACGTGAGACGTCGTCTCACGAAATTCGACA
>ENA-ORXF01000665-ORXF01000665.1-marine-metagenome-genome-assembly--contig:-NODE-665-length-23816-cov-4.274611_pt1 | contig 23816 bp, 22 predicted proteins | sample MGYA00237864_ERZ511476 | MGnify/ENA primary metagenome ERZ511476 (study PRJEB26306, sample SAMN06343908) | marine metagenome | isolation source: coastal waters | place: Atlantic Ocean: West Antarctic...
GCTTCTGGTGCTGTTCTTGTCACAGTCGATGACGCTATCCAAGTACTGGTTGCTGTTGTTGGCTCCAAAACAGCCAAGCCTGATCAAGGCTTCTTTCCACTTTCTGTCCACTACCAAGAAAAGACTTACGCTGTTGGTAAGATTCCTGGTGGTTTCTTTAAGCGTGAAGCGCGTCCATCTGAAAAAGAGACTTTAACTAGCCGCTTGATCGATCGTCCCATTCGTCCTTTATTTCCTAAGGGTTTTATGAACGAAGTGCAGGTTATTTGTACTGTTGTTTCTGCGGATAAGCAAAACGACACAGATATCGCTGCTTTAATCGGTACCTCTGCTGCTTTGGCGATCTCTGGTATTCCTTTTGCAGGTCCCATTGGTGCTGCACGAGTGTCCTATTCTGAAGACGCTGGCTACCAGCTTAACCCAAGCTTTGAAGCCCAAGCGACATCTGATCTAGACATGGTTGTTGCGGGCACTGCAGATGCTGTGTTGATGGTTGAATCAGAAGCCAAAGAACTCAGTGAAGACGTGATGTTAGGCGCCGTACTTTTTGCCCATGACGAAATGCAAGCGGTGGTTACTGCCATCGGTGAATTTGCATCAGAAGCGGCTAAGCCCACCTGGGATTGGGTTGCTGAGCCAGAAGATGCAGCGCTGAAGGCCGCTGTAAATGCTGCCGTTGGTGACGCTGTTGGTGAAGCCTACCAAATCAGTGATAAAATGGACCGTTACACGCGTTTAGGTGAAGTGAAGGCGCAAGCCGTAGCTGCCTTATGCAACGATGATGTATCAGCACCCTCTAAGTCTGACGTATTAAGCATGGTGAGTAAGCTAGAAAAGCACACGGTACGTTCACGCGTAGTGGCAGGCGAGCCGCGTATTGACGGCCGTGACAACAAGACTGTGCGTGGTATCAATGTAGAGATTGGTACTTTGGCCAAGGCTCACGGTTCGTCCTTGTTTACCCGTGGCGAAACCCAGTCTATTGTAGTGGCTACTCTTGGAACTAGTCGAGATCAACAGATTATCGACGCCCTAGAAGGTTCACGTAAAGATCCGTTTATGCTGCACTACAACTTCCCTAGCTACTCGGTAGGCGAGACGGGTCGTTTTATGGGCCCAGGCCGTCGTGAGATTGGACACGGTCGTTTGGCGCGTCGTGGCATTCAGGCCATGTTGCCAAGCCAAGAAGAGTTCCCTTACACCATTCGCGTGGTGTCAGAAATTACTGAATCTAACGGTTCTAGTTCTATGGCTTCTGTCTGTGGTGCTTCTCTGGCTTTGATGGATGCGGGTGTGCCAATTAAGGCGCCTGTTGCTGGTATTGCCATGGGTTTGATCAAAGAAGATGCGGGCTTTGCCGTATTGACTGACATTCTAGGTGATGAAGATCACTTGGGAGACATGGACTTTAAAGTCGCCGGTTCTGCTGCAGGTATTACTGCTTTGCAAATGGACATCAAAATCCAAGGCATTACTGAAGAGATCATGGAACTTGCTCTTGAGCAAGCGCACGAAGCACGTATCCACATCTTGGACGAAATGAACAAGGTCATCGCAGTGCCTCGCACTGAGTTGAATGACAATGCTCCCACCATGAAGACCATTAAGATCGATCAAGATAAGATCCGTGATGTGATTGGTAAGGGCGGCGCAACCATTCGTGGTTTGTGTGAAGAAACGGGTGCATCTATCGACATTGAAGATGACGGTACTGTGCGCGTTTACGCAGACGACAAGGCGGCTGCGGAATTAGCTGAAGCTAAAATTCTAGAAATTACTGCAGAAGCTGAAGTGGGTGCAATCTACGAAGGTAAGGTAGAGCGTATTGTTGACTTTGGTGCCTTTATTAATATCCTGCCTGGTAAAGATGGGTTATTGCATATTTCTCAAATCTCTAGCGAGCGAGTGGAAAAAGTCACTGACTACCTAGAAGAAGGCCAAACGGTTAAGGTTAAAGTTTTAGACGTTGACGCACGTGGCCGTATTAAGCTGTCTATGAAAGACATGGAAGCCTAATACCCGCCTGAGGGTGCCAGTCAATTGACCATGATTTGGTCAATTGACTGGCGCTGACTTAAGGCCATTAAAAAAACCCCTGCACAGCGATGTGTCGGGGTTTTTTATGCGCGCCAGACTACTAATAAGTCGTTTTTGGTAATATAATAGTCGCCTATAGGTTAATTCTCAATTGTATTTAAAAGGCCCTCACTTGACTGAAGCGCAGCAGATTTCCCGTAAAAAACGCAGTATTAAAATTGTTTTGTTAGAAGGTATACACCAATCTGCTGTTGAAGCTTTGAAGGCTGATGGCTTTGATAACATCGACTTTTACACCACTGCTTTACCAGAAAATGAACTCATTGAAGTGCTCAAAGACGCTCACTTTGTTGGCATACGTTCACGCACCCAATTAACGCGTAAGGTGTTAACTCAAACTAACAAACTCATGGCCATTGGCTGTTTTTGTATAGGCACTAACCAAGTCGACCTCAATGCGGCCCTAGAAATGGGTATTCCCGTATTTAATGCGCCTTATAGTAATACCCGCAGTGTCGCTGAATTAGTTATTGCTGAGGCGGTGTTGTTACTCCGAGGCATTCCAGAAAAAAATGCCAAAGCCCATCGTGGCCAATGGCTTAAGTCGGCGCATCAATCGTTTGAGGTGCGGGGTAAAAAGCTAGGCGTGATTGGGTATGGATCGATTGGTTCACAGCTCGGTATTATGGCTGAAGCCATGGGTATGGAAGTTATTTATTACGATCAGATCACCAAGCTGAGTTTAGGCAACGCGACAGCCTGTAGTAATTTAGCCGAACTGCTGATGCGTGCTGACATTGTTACCTTGCATGTGCCAGAAACGCCATCGACCCATTGCTTAATAGGCCCAACACAACTGGCGCAAATGAAAAAAGGCGCAATTCTCATTAATGCCTCGCGTGGTACTGTGGTCGATATTGACGCCTTGGCCGCCAGTCTCAGTGAAGGTAAGTTACTGGGCGCCGCTATAGACGTATTCCCAGTAGAACCGCGCTCTAACAAAGATGGATTTGTGTCACCACTGAGGGGTTTAGACAATGTCATCCTAACCCCACATATCGGTGGTTCAACCGTTGAAGCCCAAGTTAACATTGGTGTTGAGGTGGCAGATAAACTGATTCGTTATTGTGACAATGGCACTAGTCTTTCGGCAGTTAACTTTCCAGAAGTGTCGTTGCCAAGCCATGAAAACACCCACCGTTTGTTGCACATTCACAAGAACGTACCTGGCGTATTGTCACAGATTAATAATGTATTTTCTGACAACAACATTAACATTTCCGGCCAGTATTTGAATACTAACGCAGAAGTGGGTTATGTGGTCATCGATGTGGATGCCAGCGGGTCTGAACTGGCCTCAGTGCAATTGAAAAAGGTAACCGGCACCATCAGTTGCCGAGTACTAATTTAACGTTTGAGGGTTTTAACGCCCTCAGCAGTGCCCAGCAATAGTAGGTCGGCTGGGCGCTGCGCAAACAGACCGTTGGTGACCACACCGGTTAATTGGTTAATCTGTTGTTCGAGAAGTTTAGGGTCAACAATATCCATGCCATAAACATCTAAGATTAAATTGCCATTATCGGTAACAAAGTCTTGCCGCCATACGGGTTCACCACCCAACCCTACTAACTTGCGGGCCACATAACTGCGGGCCATGGGGATCACCTCAACCGGCAGTGGAAACGCACCTAACACGTCTACTAGTTTAGATTCATCTGCTATACAGATGAAGGTTTCAGCCACCGCAGCAACAATTTTCTCCCGAGTTAAGGCACCACCGCCACCCTTTATGAGGTGCAGGTGGGCATTAGTTTCGTCAGCGCCATCCACATAAAAGCTAATATGGGGCGCGCTATTAAGTTCTAAGACGTTAATGCCATGGCTTCGTAGGCGCTGTGCTGTGGCTTCTGAGCTCGCTACGGCAGCGTCAAAGTTGTGCTTGATATTAGCTAAAGCATCAATAAAGCAATTGGCTGTAGACCCGGTGCCCACACCAATAACAGATTCACGCTTGAGGTGGGGCACAATATAATCTATTGCGGTTTGGGCAACCGCCTGCTTTAACTGGTCTTGGTTCATGGGAATCATCGAATTGGACACTAATAACGTGATTATACAGTAAATTACCTTGTACCATGTAGACGCTACTAGCTTCTACCATTAATATGATTACCTTAGTTCAACATCCGATACGTTGTGTAAAAAGCTTACCTTATTTAGAAGACACACTATGCCCCATGGTTACATCAAGAAAATCTTATCAGCCAATGTTTACGACGTAGCTGTAGAAACTCCCGTTGAATTGGCGCGCAGCCTATCTAAGCGATTAGACAATAACATTTTAATTAAACGCGAAGATTTACAGCCTATATTTTCTTTTAAAATTAGGGGTGCCTATAACTGTATTTCCCAATTAAGTGATGCACAAAAGGCCTGTGGCTTAGTGGCCGCGTCAGCGGGTAACCATGCTCAAGGGGTAGCAATGTCGGCTAGGCACTTGGGCATTAATGCCACCATAGTCATGCCCAAAACGGCGCCAGATATTAAGGTTAGTTCTGTGAGAGCGTTAGGTGCGAAGGTTATCTTACATGGCGATTCATTTGCTCAAGCTTATGCCTATTCGCTAACCTTGGTGGCCGACCAAGGTCTGGTTTATATCCATCCCTTTGATGACGAACACGTGATTGCGGGTCAAGGCACGGTTGCCGTGGAACTTTTACGGCAGATTCAAGGAGACCTTGATGTAGTATTTGTGCCCGTTGGTGGGGGTGGTTTAATCGCTGGTATGTCGGTTTACATTAAGTACCTGCGCCCAGATATCAAAATCATAGGTGTAGAGCCAGAAGATGCTTGTTGTCTTAAGTCTGCCTTAGATGCGGGTGAGCGGGTCATTTTGTCAGAAGTGGGCACCTTTGCTGAGGGGGTTGCGGTTGCCCAAGTCGGTAAGCTCAACTTTGAGTTGGCCCAACAGTATGTTGATGAAGTCATTACCGTGACCACCGATGAGCTGTGTGCGGCCATTAAAGATATTTACGACGACACGCGCGCCGTCACAGAGCCGTCGGGCGCATGTGCCGTGGCTGGGTTAAAGAAATATGTGGAGCGTGAACAAGCTCATGGGCAAACGCTTGCGGCTGTGTCTACGGGTGCTAATCTCAATTTTGACCGTCTACGGCATGTGGCCGAGCGGGCTGAAATTGGAGAAGGTCGCGAGGCTATCATTGCTGCGCAGATACCAGAGCAAGCGGGTAGTTTTAAGCGTTTTTGCTCCGCCTTGGGTGAACGTAATATCACCGAATTTAACTACCGCTACGCCAACGAGCTGAAAGCTCAAGTGTTTGTAGGGGTCACGCTTAAGTCGGGGGATGGTGGTAGTCAGTCGTTGCTTGAAGAGCTAACGCATCAGAGTATACCTGCTGTCGATTTGACCAATAATGAGATGGCCAAAATTCATGTGCGTTATATGGTGGGTGGCCATGCTTTTGTAGACCATGAAGTGGTTTATCGTTTCACCTTTCCAGAGCGACCCGGTGCTTTAATTAAGTTCTTGAGTAAATTAGGCCAGCCGTGGAATATTTCAATGTTCCATTATCGTAATCATGGGTCTGCCTATGGTCGGGTACTGGTAGGGATGCAGGTGCCGCCTGAAGATAAGGTCAAGTTTGAAGGTTATTTAGAAGAGCTAGGTTATGCGTTTAACGAAGAAACCCATAATCCAGCATATCAGCTATTCTTAGCGCCAGAGTCGCGTTAATTAGTCTGCAACGGCTGCATGTCTACCATATGGGTTGCCTATGAATATTGCCATTTTGACTTTTGAAGGCTTTAACGAATTAGATTCATTTATTGCTGCTGGAATATTAAACCGTATGCAGCCCCAAGGGTGGAATGTTCAAATCACCTGTCCTACCACACAGGTAACGTCTATGAATGGCGTTACCGTCACTGCCCAGCAACCTCTTGAATTTGCTAACAGTGCCGATGCGGTGTTGTTTGGCAGTGGTATTTTCACCCGAGACATTGCCAAAGATGATGCCCTGCTTAATCGGCTCAAGTTAGACCCGCAACGACAATTAATTGGCGCACAATGTTCTGGCACCTTGTTGTTAGCAACATTAGGTTTTTTAAACGGTTTACCTGCGTGCACAGACTCGACGACCAAGCCTTGGGTTATTGAGGCGGGAGTTAAAGTGTTAACTCAACCGTTTACCGCGCAAGATAATATTGCCACGGCGGGTGGTTGCATGGCTGCACAATACCTTGCAGCTTGGGTGATTGCTAAATTAGCCGGCAACCCTGCAGCGGAATCGGCCCTTCACTATGCTGCTCCTGTGGGCGAAAAAGAAGCTTCAGTGGCCCGGTGTATGGCGTTAGTGACGCCTTATCTTAGCTAAATTCGCACCGTCTAAATACTGCTCAAGCTGACGTATTTGGTAAGCTAATATCCACCCGCAGGCCGCCCGTGGAGCGGTTACTGGCTTCAATGGTTCCACCTTGAGCCCGGATGGCCTGTTCGGCGATAGCCATGCCAACACCGTAGCCACCGCTTTGTTGGTTACGGCTGGTTTCAACGCGGTAAAAGGGTTCAAACAAACGCTTAAGGGAACTCTCTGGCACTCCCTCACCCTCATCCTCTATGCGAATCACGATATTATCTTTTTGTTTCTCCACTTGTAAGAACACTCGGCCATCGGCTGATGTGTAACGAATGGCATTACGTAAGATGTTTTCGACCGCCCGGGACACCAATTCTGGTTGTCCAGTTAAAAGAATGTGGGCCGGTTGTTGCAGCAGCACTTGGTGTTTGGATTGAGCCTCAAATTGGGCGTCTTGAGTGAGTTTTTGTAATAGCGCGCCTAAGTCATAGGTTTCATCAACAGGGCTTTGGTCTTGTTGCTCTAAGCGTAATAAGCTAAGTACTTGGTCAATGAGGGCGTTCATGCGCTCTATTTCGCGTTCAATGCGATGTAAAGACTGATGTTCTGTTGCGGGCATTTTCCGTGCCAGTAACTCTATGGCAATTTGTTGCCTGGCTAAGGGCGTTCTTAACTCATGGGAGATGTCGCGAAACAATCGTTGCTGATTACTTACCAGTAAACTAATGCGTTCGGCCATGTGGTTAAAGGCAAGACCTACTTCACCGATTTCATCTTTTCTGGCGCCAACTAGGTTGGTTAGACGGGTGTCTAGATTACCCCGGGCGAATGAGTCAGTGGCTTGTTTGAGCTTACGTAACGGGTCTGTAATGCGCCAGGTTACAAAGGCGGTCAGCAGGGCTACGATCACTAAGGCTGTGAGCACTTGCAGTATGGGTAAATGTTTTAACCAAGCGGGGTAAGGTCCTCGATTATCTCGATGGGCTACAAAAGTATAGATGCGGTTACTGCTGCTGGATATACGATAAGGTTGAAAGCCCCTCAAGTGGCGTTCTGATAATCTATTTTGAGTGAGGGGTAAAGCAAACTGAAGCCAGTTTTTGGGGAGGTTGGCTAAGCTAATGGGGCGGCGTTTCGAATCTAACATGAAGCCCTTCACATCAAACTCTTGGTCGATGTAACGCAGCCACGCCGTCAGTTCTGCGGGGCCATTGGTCTCAAAAATGTCGGCGGCTTTAATACCTAAGCGCACGACTCGTTGATACTGGTCTTGGTCGCGCTCTTCAACAATAATTTCTGACAAGGTGGCAACTGAAAAAATCACCGCAATCAGGGTTAGCCAAAAAAAGAAAAATATTTTCCAATATAAACTACGAAATATTAGCAGTCCTTTAATCATTGATGACATACTGATATCCGATACCACGTATGGTTTTTATACGTGGCTCATTACTTAAAAATGGCCCCAATTTACGTCGTAGATTACTCATGTGCATGTCGACACTGCGGTCATACAGCGCTAACTTTCTGCCTAGTGCTGTTTCTGTTAATTCTTCTTTACTGAGCACTTGCCCAGCTTTTTCCAGCAAACTGGCTAAAAGATTAAATTCTGTGCTGGTTAAGTCGAGCACTTGTCCCTGCTTAGTGACCATGCGCGTGTTGTGGTTTAGCTCCACATCTTCTAGCACCATGATCTGACGGTTACCACTGGCTTGCATGCCGGCCTTATCCATTTCTACGCGCCTTAGTATGGCGCGAATGCGGGCAATGATTTCCCGTGGATTACATGGCTTTGGTAAATAGTCGTCAGCCCCCATTTCGAAACCTACAATGCGGTCGACTTCGTCGCTGCGTGCGGTCAACATGAGCACTGGGGTTTTATGATTGCTGCGAAATTGTTTGAGAAGGTCAAGACCATTCATTTTTGGCATCATTATATCGAGCACTAAAGCATCGTAATTACCGCTTAGGGCCATTTTCAGTCCTTGCTCTCCATCAAAGGCTTGGTCTACTTCAAAGTTTTCTAGCACCAAAAATTCACTCAATAATTCATTGAGTTCTTGATCATCTTCGATTAATAATATGCGCGTAGTCATAACGTCGAAACCTCTAGTGTGGGCAGGTCTAATCAGCTTAGGGGGGTGATTGTGCCATAGTTATTAGCTATATGCGGGTATGGGGTGAGGGTTTACAGACTTTTACGTGTTTGGAATTGGCAGGCAACATCACCCTAAAGTAAGTGAAAGACTCCCCAAGGTGTCGTTTCCGATGGTTGCCCTGAACCCGAGGGTTCAAGGTGGGCGCTCCTGCTTAGGTGGAAGGCGTTCCAACGAGTGGACATGCACAAAACATAAGCGAGAAGCACCCTGATTATATGAATCGGCTCAAGGACGTTATCGAATGTCGAGCACCACAGGGAGTCTGTAGCCATTATAGGCTGGTGTTTTTAAGAATGGAACCTAAGTTTTGTAAAGAAGTTTAGTTGAGGCCATCACTGACTCTTTCATCAAGCTGTTCCAAGGCTGTTTCTAGGGTTTCTAACTGGGCCTTGGCCTCTATTAATTCAGCACTCATATTGAGGGCGGCCATGACCGCCATGCGCTCTAAACCTAACACCCGCCCACTGGCTTTGATGCCACGCAGGGTTTGGTCTAAGTTGTCTGCTGCTAGACGCAGGCTAGCTTCTTTGCCGGCTGGGCAAGTGAGGGTGTAACTTTGTTCCAATATGGACACTTTCACTGCTTCCGAGTCAGTCATGTTTGGCTTCCGTTGCTTGGTCAAATAAGCTAATCAAGTAATTGAGTTCATCTTCCAGGGTTGAGTTGTGGGCATGTTCAGACTCCAACAGGTGGGTGTCTGGTGAGAGGCTGCTGGCCTCTTGTTGCTGCTCTATTAGCTGCTGTTCCAGTTCTGTCACGCGGTTTTGCAGTTGGGTATGCTCCTGACGCAAAGCCCCGTGCTGGGTTAACAACTGGTCAATGTGATGTACCAAAGCGGTGATAGTCGACATTGTTGGCCCACTTAAAAGATAATCTATGCCTCGATTTTATAGTAAATTGCGCTACTGTCTAGTGACGCATTGTAAAAGCTCTAGAGAATGCCCACAGCTCAGGTATAATGGGGCCATAATTTGCTGCCAGAGCCTAACCCATGACTGATACCACCGTGCAACTAAACTACGTATTTGACGACTTTGCTGACATGTTTGTTGAGTTGGGTGCCTTTGGTACCCCCTCCGAGCTGCATGGCCTTTTAACGGGGCAGTTGGTGGCGGGCGTGCGGGCTGATGCCGAGGCTTGGCTAGCCATGGTGGTGGCACATCTGGATGTGCAAGGGTTAGAAGATGATGACGACAAAGCTGAACTAGTGGTGCTTTACGATATGGCATTAGAGCAATTAACGGCTCCCGACTTTGGCTTCCAGTTGCTACTTCCAGAAGATGACATGGAGCTGGCAGGTAGAACAGAATCTTTAGGCGCTTGGTGCAGCGGCTTTTTAAGTGGCTTTGGTTTAGGTTTTGATCACACTAAGCAAAAGCTGTCGAGTGAAATCACAGATTCTATGGAGGATCTGGCTAGCATTGCTCAAGCCTCCTTTGACGCAGATGACGACGAGCAAAAAGACGACAGTGCAGAAACCAGTTACATGGAGCTCGTTGAATATGTGCGTTTGGCCGCCATGATGGTGTTTGCCGAGTTCAATTTGCTGGCTGATGGAGCGCAACAAAAAGGGCCGCATCAATTACATTAAGGACACCATACCATGACCAAAATCGCCACCATAGAATATACCCATCGACGCCAAGCCTTGTTAACACAACTACCACAAGGGGCTGTGGTGATTGTTCAGTGCGCTGCAGTGCATATCCGTAACGGTGATGTCGAGCACGATTACCGTCAAGACAGTAGCTTTTTCTATTTATCTGGCATGCTAGAGTCGCAAGCGACCTTGGTGCTGGCTAATGGCGTTAATGGCCCATCGAGCACTATTTTTTGTGCGAGCAAAAATAAGTTACAAGAAATTTGGCATGGTCGACGCTTAGGGGTAGATGCTGCGCCGGGTGTGTTAATGGTAGATCATGCTTACAGCAACGAAAGTCTGGCCGACAAACTGATCGATTTGTTAGATGGTGCTAGCCAAGTAGTCTATAGCTTTAGCCGCTCTGACACGGGTGAACAGGTACAGCAGAGCCTTACTAGTTTGCGAAGGCTAGGGCGCCAAGGCAAAATATGCCCGACTCAATTAGTTGACCTTGATCCATTAGTTGATGCCATGCGTTTGTTCAAATCTGCTGCTGAAGTAGATCAAATGGCCCTTGCCTGCGATATTAGCGTGACGGCTCATGAGCGCGCCATGCAAGTGTGCAAAGTGGGCATGAATGAATACCAGTTGGCGGCTGAATTACATCACCAATTTGCCATGCAAGGTAGCCCGCGCGTGGCCTATGGTTCCATTGTCGCTGGTGGTGAAAATGCCTGTATTTTGCATTACACCAATAATGATCAAGTGTTGCAGGATGGTGATTTAGTGCTAATTGATGCGGGCTGCGAGTTAGATCATTATGCGTCAGACATTACTCGTACATTCCCGGTTAATGGTCGCTTTAGTGATCCGCAAAAAACCATTTATGAGTTGGTATTAGCCGCTCATCAAGCGACCTTGCAATGCATAAAACCAGGCGCTGTATTCACCGATATGCAAGATGTTGCAGTCAAAGTGATCACGCAAGGTTTAATTGATATTGGCTTGTTGACAGGTGAGCTTGATAAAAACATTGAAGATAAAACTTTTCGTAAATTCTACATGCATAATATTGGCCATTGGTTAGGTATGGATGTACATGACGTGGGTGCTTACAAGTTAGATGGAGCGTCTCGGCCTCTGCTTGCTGGTATGGTCACGACGGTAGAGCCAGGCATATATATAGACCCAGACGATATGCAAATCGACCCTCAGTGGCGTGGTATTGGTGTGCGTATTGAAGACAATATTTTGGTAACAGACACGGGTTACCGTAACCTTACAGCGGATTTGCCTGTATCTGTGGCAGATATTGAAACCTTAATGGCCAGCTAATGAGTGAAAATTTAGATCAAGGTTCGGCGGGAGCTCAGGTGACTAACCATTACGATATTGTTATTGTCGGCGGCGGCTTAGTGGGTGCCAGCTTGTGTCTGGCGTTTGCGGGCACAGCTAAGGCTTATGGGCTATCCATTGCCTTATTAGATGCCGCACCCATTGCAGCCACAACACCTTCGGCGGCAGGCGCTCTAGACGGACGGGCAACTGCCCTTGCCTTGGGTAGTCGCAACTTATTGCAAAGTATTGGTCTGTGGCAGCATTTATCACCCCACGCGCAAGCAATTAGCAATATTCAAGTCAGTGATCAGGGGCAGCCTTGGAAGAGTGAGATGCAGGCCTCTGATATGCAACAAGAAGCTTTGGGTTATGTGCTGCAGAATCAGACCATGGGGCAAGTCTTTTTAGAGCAGATTACTCAACGTTGCAGTGATTTTGTAGATCTAATTGATCAGGCTCAGGTGACCGCTATTGATAATGCCCGTCAAAATAGCCAACTGAAATACCAGCGACTGGGTCAATCTGGCAGCCTCACTGCACAGCTCATTGTCATGGCTGATGGTGGGCGTTCGGATCTGCGACAACAGTTAGGTATGTTTGATCAAGTACACAATTATGCACAAGTGGCGCTAGTGGCTAATGTGCAATTAGACCAACCCCATGGGGGCCTTGCTTGCGAGCGATTTACCCCATCAGGGCCCCTAGCCTTATTGCCACTGCCCAGCATTGAAGGTAAGCATCGAGCCGCCTTAGTATGGACCCAGCCTATAGCGCGTCAGCGTGAATTACAGCAATTGACCGACGCCGAGCTGCTACAAGAAATTCAACAACAGGTGGGTTATCCTATGGGCCAGTTGCTCGCCATAGGTGATCGTCAGGTTTACCCCTTGGCGCTCAGTGTTGCTCAAGAGCAGGCACGCCAAGGTCTAGCTGTTGTAGGTAATGCGGCTCATACCTTGCACCCAATTGCAGGCCAAGGTTTTAACCTCGCCTTACGCGGTAGCTTTGCGTTGGCGCAATCGGTTCTTAAGGCCTGCACTCAAGGCCTCCCTATTGGCGACCTAGCCAACTTAAATCAGTTTGTTAAAACGAGCCGGTGGGACCAAAATCGGGTCATTAGTGCAAGTGACAAGGTCATGAAGCTGTTTTCTAGTGATCGATGCCATTACTCTGTGGTAAGGCAATTAGGCTTATTAACCATGCAGCAGGTACCCTTAGTTAACACCATATTTACCCGCGCAGCCATGGGCTTAGATGTGCCCTTGGCACAGACTTTAGCCATGCCTGCAGCGCCAACAGCTAGCTCAAATAGCGGCCAAGAGGCAAGTTCATGAGCCAGTTCGATGTGGTTATAGTAGGTGCTGGAATGGTGGGTGCAAGCCTTGCTTGTGGCCTTATTGATGCGGGCTTTAAGGTGGCGTTAATTGAGTCGGGTGCCTTAAACCCCTCGCCAGAATGGCTGCCTGGGCAGGTGGATGCTCGAGTCTCTGCTTTGAGTTTAGCCTCTGAAAACCTATTAAAAAACCTTGACGCCTGGTCTATAATTGAGAATATGGCACGTTTGCAGGCCTACAGTGCGATGCATGTATGGGATGCCTGTGGCACCGGTCAGCTTAATTTTACTGCGGCCGAACAGCACCTGCCTTACCTAGGCCACATTGTTGAAAACGCCACCATTACTTCATCTTTGCATCAAACCTTAGGGCGTAAAGAATACCAGTTATTTGAACATAGCCAGGTCGTAGACATGACCTCACAAGAGATCGCGCCACGACGTTTAACCTTGGCAAGTGGTGAACAAATTAGTGCCACTTTAGTGATTGGAGCTGATGGTGCCAACTCTAAGGTTAGACAATTAGCGGGCTTACCTACTCGTGAATGGGATTACCCACACCACGCCTTGGTGACTCGAGTCAAAGTCACTCAGGCACACCAAAATACAGCATGGCAACGGTTCACAGAAGACGGCATATTGGCTTTTTTGCCTTTATTAACGGCGCCTGAAGAAGGCCCAGATGCGCATTATTGTTCTATCGTGTGGTCGTGCCCAAAGGCCCAAGCGGAAGCCATGCAACAGGTGTCTGAAGCTGAATTTTGCCTCGCTCTGAGTCGGGCTTTTGAAAGTCGATTAGGTGCTGTGATTGCCACTGACCAGCGTCATGTTATCCCCTTACGGCAGCGCCATGCCAAGCGATATGTGCAGTCTGGTTTGGCTTTGGTGGGTGGTGCAGCGCACACCATCCACCCGTTAGCTGGGCAAGGGGTTAATTTGGGGTTTTTGGATGTCGCAGCTTTGGTCGAAACCTTAGCCCACGCTCAGGGGCACGGAGATGACATTGCCAGCCTTAAGGTGCTAGAAAAATATCAGACCCAAAGACGCGGTGATAATCTTCGCATGATGACCTTGATGGAAAGCTTTTCTCGATTATTTGGTAACCAACACCCGATGCTCAGTTTGCTGCGTAATACGGGCATGAACTGGGTGCAAAAACTGAGCCCTATTAAACAACATCTAGCGCAACAGGCCATGGGCGTAGGTGTGCACTTACCCCCCTTGTCACAAGCGCCCAAACCTGTAAAAAATACCCTATAAGGACACGATTATGAGTAACTTACCCCAAGGCTTAAGCTTCGTTGCAAGCCATGAATGGATTCGTAACGAAGGCGACGGCACGGTCACTATTGGCGTTACAGACTATGCCCAAGAGCAGTTAGGTGATGTGGTATTTGTTGAGTTGCCAGAGGTGGGTATGGAGCTGGTGTGTGAAGATGAGTTTGGTGTGATTGAGTCTGTTAAAGCCGCGTCGGATTTATTTGCTCCAGTGTCTGGCGCAGTCATTGCCGTTAATGAGCAGTTAGACGATGATCCAGAATTGGTGAACTCAGATCCTTATGGTGAAGCATGGCTGTTAAAAATACGCTTAACGCACCCAGACGAACTCGAGCATCTTTTAGATGCTGATGCCTACAGCCAATTGTGTGAAGAATAAATGCCTGATCTAATTTTAAAAGCCAAGTCTGACCGCCGCTTACGTCAAGGTCATTTGTGGATTTATAGTAATGAAGTTGATGTCAACAAAGCGCCTTTGCAAAGTTTTTCAGCGGGCCAGCAGGTGAATGTTGTTGATGCTAAAGGTAAAGCGCTAGGGACTGCCATTATTAACCCCAAGCAACTGATTTGTGGTCGTTTGGTGAGTCAGAAAGCTGATGAACCACTCAATCTAGAGCGTCTAGTGAGTCGTTTAAAAGCGGCGTTAGCCAGTCGAGAACAGCTGTTTGAAGATCACTGCTATCGTTGGGTCTATGGTGACAGTGATGGATTGCCCGGGCTAGTGATTGACCGCTTTGATCAGGTGATCGTCGTCCAAGTTTCTAATGCGGGCATTGAATTATTACTTGAAGAATTATTGGAAGCCATTAATCAAGTGGTGCCAGATCTGAATATTTTGCTTAAAAATGATGGCAAAATGCGAGCCATCGAAGGCTTGGAAGATTACGTGCGTGTGGCCCAAGGTGACGTACCAAAATTGGTACCCCTTAAAGAAAATGGTGTGAGCTTTTTAGCGCCAGTGTGGGATGGCCAGAAAACGGGGTGGTTCTATGACCACCGGTTAAATCGCCGTAGAGTGCAAAAACTAGCTCACGGCAAGCGGGTGTTAGACATTTTTAGCTACATTGGTGGTTGGGGTGTGCAGGCCGCAGCAGCAGGGGCTGAGGAGGTTATTTGTGTAGACGCCTCTGCGCCAGCCCTCGATCTAGTGCACCAACAAGCCCAATTGAATGGAGTGGGTGATAAAGTACATAGCCTAAAAGGTGATGCTTTTACCACCATGAAGCAGCTACATGAAGACGGAGAGCGGTTTGACATCGTCATTATCGACCCACCCGCATTTATCGCTCGTCGCAAAGACATTAAAGCGGGTGAGCTCGCCTATCAACGTGCTAACCAATTGGCCATGCGGCTATTAAAGCCCGAAGGGATATTAGTGTCCGCTTCATGTTCTATGCATTTAGAGCGGGCTCGTCTGACTCAGCTATTGCAGGAAGCTTGTCGTAAAAATGGCCGTATGGGCCAAGTCTTGGAGCAAGGCGGTCAGGGCGGCGATCACCCAGTGCATCCTGCTATCCCCGAGACTGACTATTTAAAGTCGGTGATTCTGCGGACCTGGTACGAGGTTTAAGACTTTTTGTGGCTGCAGCAAGGGGCCAGTAATGAGCTAGGTGCCTACCTTAAACTCATTACTGGCCAGCCCTTGGTGAGTGCATGGGCTGCGAGTTTGGCGTCTGGATCGACGACTATGGGCTCATCTACTTGCGCCAATAAGGGTATATCATTGTGTGAATCACTGTAAAAACAGGCGCCTTCAATAGTGTAACCCTTGGCCGTCATCCACTCATTAAGCTTATCAATCTTACCTTCCTTAAAACAGGGCGAACCACTCAGTTTTCCCGTATAGCGTCCGTCTATGCATTCGGCAGGCGTGGCAATGAGATGAGGGATGGCCAAGTAGTCGGCAATGGGCCCGGTGATAAAGTCATTAGTGGCGGTAATAATTACCAACACATCGCCGGCATCACGGTGCTGCTTTAACAAGGCTTGAGTTTTAGGAGCGATCATAGGGATAACGATCGAGGTCATGAACTGTTGGTGAATGTTGCTGAGTTCAGTGGCGCTGTATTGAGTCAAAGGTGCAAGCACAAACTCGGCATAAGCATTCATGTCTAACGTGCCAGCAACATAGTCCTGGTAAAAAGCATCATTTTTAGCGCTATAGTCGGCGCCATCAACAACACCTTGTGACACCATAAACTGGCCCCACCCATGGTCGCTATCGCCTGCTAATAATGTGTTGTCTAAATCAAACAAAGCCAGCCTTTGTTGCATGAGAATGCCTATATTAATGATTCTTGGGGCGTTATTTTAGCTCATTTTAATCTCTTGTTGTTGTTGTCTGCTGTTTTGTGGAACAATGGGTACAAATATATTTTGTATGGTGCAAAGCCGTGATCGATAAAGATGGTTTTCGCCCCAATGTAGGTATTATTCTGGCAAACTCCCATGGTCAAGTGCTGTGGGCGAAACGATTGGGTTGGGATGCTTGGCAGTTCCCCCAAGGCGGCATTGATGCCCACGAAACACCAGAACAAGCCTTATTTAGGGAACTCAAAGAAGAGATTGGGCTGTCGCCAGAACATGTCGAGGTGCTGGCTTGCACTCGCGGTTGGCTAAGGTATCGTTTGCCCAAGCGCATGATACGCCAAGGCCAACAACCTCTATGTATTGGCCAAAAACAAAAATGGTTTTTGTTGCGTATGTTGGCGCCAGATGGGGCAGTGCAAACGGCGACCACTAGCTGCCCAGAGTTTGATGCTTGGGAATGGGTCAGTTATTGGTACCCGGTAGATCAAGTGGTGTCGTTTAAGCGTGAAGTCTATCGTCGGGCTATGAAAGAACTTTGCTTGCGTCACTCACGCCTTGTATATCATCACGGTTTAGTGGTGCCAAGTCATGCCAAGAGCCCATAATTTATAGGTAGGAATCAAACTTAATGCTGCATAATCTGCGTAAAATAATCCAAGCGGTGAGCTCTGCGGAAGATTTGCAATCGGCCTTAAAAATAGTCGTGCACCATGTGCGCAGAGCCATGCGTACTGACGTGTGCTCCATCTACTTGCACTTTCCACAAACTGATAACTATGTACTCATGGCTAGTGAGGGCCTTAATCAGGCGTCCATTGGCCGAGCGTTTTTGTCTTCTGGCAAAGGTTTGGTGGGTTTAGTCGGACTTAAAGCAGAAACCATCAACCTTAAACGGGCTGCAGACCATCCCAATTTTCATTACGTGCAAGAAACGGGCGAAGAAGCGTTTAGTTCCTTTTTAGGCGTGCCCATTGTTCACCACCGCAAGGTGCTGGGTATTTTAGTGGTGCAGCAGCGTGAAGAGCGCCAATTTGGTGCTGATGAAGAGGCCATGCTCATCACCCTGTCGGCACAGCTGGCAGGTTTTATTGCCCATGCTGAAGCCACGGGGGGTGGACTAAGGCTGGACGCTTTAGCAGATGATGCAAGTCTTGATCTACATTACGAAGGAGTGAGCGGCTCTGGGGGTGTGGCGATTGGTCATGTGGCGGTGATTTCTCCGCCGGCAGACTTAGACAAGGTGCCAGATCGTAGATGTCGCAATCCAGAAGAAGAAGTTGAGGCTTTTCAAACGGCTTTGGAAGCGGTTAGACGCAAGATAAAAATAATCAGTCGAACCCTGGCCCGCAACCTAAAAAACCAAGAACAAGAATTGTTCGAAGTTTATATGCGTATGCTCGATGACAATGCCCTAGCAGGGGAAGTGATTCAACATATACGCCAAGGTCAGTGGGCGCAAGGGTCTTTACGCCGGGTGGTGCAACAACACATTCGGGCTTTTGAAGCCATGGAAGACCCTTATTTGCGGGAAAGAGCTTCCGATATTCGTGACCTTGGTCGGCGTATATTGGCCGAGTTGCAACAAACCAACACGCAAGTGCGCACCTTTGAAGATGCGACTGTGCTGGTAGCAGAGGAAGTGACAGCGGCTATGTTGGCAGAAGTGCCGGCCCACAAGCTCAAGGCTATCATCTCTACCTTGGGCTCGAACAACTCACATGCGGCTATTTTGGCTCGCTCCATGGGCATTCCCACCATCATGGGTGCCGTCGACTTTCCTTACCGGCGCATGGAAGGCGTAGAAGTTGTTATTGACGGTTATATGGGTCGTATTTTCCTTAACCCAAGTCAAGACCTACGCCGCCAATACGAACAAGCCATCGCCGAAGAAGCCTCGTTTACCAAAGAGTTAGAAATCCTGCGCAATGTGCCGGCACAAACACGTGATCATCACACAGTGCCTCTATTAGTGAATACTAGCTTACCCCTTGACGTTAGTAGGTCATTGGATCAGGGCGCTGAAGGGGTAGGCCTATACCGTACAGAGGTGCCCTTTATGATTAAAGAGCGCTTCCCTTCAGAAGAAGAGCAAACAGATTGCTATCGCACACAATTACAAGGTTTTGCGCCCCTGCCTGTGACCATGCGCACCTTAGATATTGGCGGGGATAAGAACTTACCTTACTTTACCATTAAGGAAGACAATCCATTTTTAGGTTGGCGTGGAATCCGCGTCACGTTAGATCATCCAGAAATATTTCTGGTGCAAATTCGCGCCATGCTTAAGGCTAGTGTGGGCTTAGATAACTTACGCATCATGTTGCCAATGATTACCCATGTCAACGAAATCGATGAGTCGATTCGATGGATCGATCAAGCTTTTTCAGAGCTGTGTGAAGAGGGTTACCAGCTGGTTAGGCCTCCCATCGGCGTCATGATTGAAGTGCCTGCTGCCGTGTATCAAGCGCGACACATTGCCGAGCGGGTTGACTTTATTTCTGTGGGTAGTAATGACTTAACCCAATATATTTTGGCCGTAGATCGAGACAACCCAGCGGTGGCCGACCTTTACCATACCATGCATCCGGCTGTATTGATGGCTTTGCAGCAGGTTGTCATCGCCGCTAAAGCGGCGGCTATTCCAGTGAGTTTATGTGGTGAATTGGCGGGTGATCCTGCCGGTGCACTGCTGCTTATGGGTATGGGCTATGATAGTTTGTCGATGAACGCGGCGAGCCTACCCAAGGTGAAGTCAGTCATTCGTAACTTTAACCTGAGTCAGGCCCAAGAGATGTTGCAGCAAGCGCTGCAGCAAGCTGGTGCTGATGGCGTGCAGCAAGTGATTCGTGATCACCTTGAAGCAGCGGGTCTCACCCGCTTACATAGCCGCTATGTGGGTCATTAACTGCTATTCTAAGGGCTAGGTGACTAATTAGCCTGAGAGGTTCTGGCACCTGATGGCATGCGCCAGTTAAAGTGTTGTTCTAGTCGTGCGCCATGGTCAAAGCAGGTCTCTTGAACATCGATATTACCCACCTTGTCAGCATACAAACTAATGCAGGTGCGGGTGCCATAAGCATGTTCAGGCGCATCGATAAAACAGGCTGAGAGACGCCTTTCCCAGTCTATGGCTATGCCTGTTTTAGGCAGTCTTCGGTCTTCTGCTATGGCCTTATGCTGCATCATTTGTTGCAACACTTGGTGTTGTGGAGGCTGATTTAAAGACTGCCGCAAGACTTTTTTTACATGCTCTACTTTGGGCCAGTTGCTGTCTAAGTGGCCGTTACTTAAGCCGTATAGTCCAGCCGCCAGTACCTGCGGTTGACGGGCTGCTTGGTTGCTACAAAAAACCAGTTCATGGTTATCCCACAGTAATAAATTGAAGCCTGCGAATTGCTCCATTTGAAGTGCGTTAGCGAACGCGATGGCGCTGTGACTGTGGCTGAGAAAGTCGACCACTAATTGGCCGCGCGTTTTAAAGCCTGCTAAAGGTGGGTTAAGTGACTTACGAAAGTTAGTGACCGCCGCCCAGCGGCCATTGCGGTGCAGAGCCAACCAGGTGCCACCCGCTTCCAGGTCTTTGCCTGCTAATATTTCAATATTAGGCCACCAATGCATATTTTGCGTTGGGCGACCACGGAACTCATCACGGTTGGCGGCCATAATGAGAGGGTAATCGACATCGAGTTGGTGGGCTAAAACAATGAGGCACATAATATATTTAATCCTCTAAACTTTGCGCTTATGCAGCTGAGCGTAGATAATAGCTTCTTTCTTACCTAGATGTGAACGCATGATTTTTGTTGCTTATATGGTCCTTGGCGCCATCGCTGGCATATTAGCGGGGCTGTTTGGGATTGGCGGCGGTGTTATTGTGGTGCCGGCTTTAGTTTTAGCATTTAATCTGCAAGGACTGCCCTCTGAAATAGTCTTTTACATGGCGATTGCCACCTCCCTAGCTAACATCATCTTTACCTCTTTAGGCGCGATTCGTACCCACCAAAAAAAGGCTGCCATTGAATGGCCGCTAGTCAAACCGATTGCCATAGGCATGCTGGGTGGGGCTTTTATAGGGGTTAATACTGCGCTCACCATTCCTGCCATATACCTACAAGCCAGTTTTGGCGCTTTTGCTATCTTTTTGAGCTTAAGAATGATGCTTACGCACGCTAGCACTGGCCAGTTGCGGTTGCCGGGTAATATGGGTTTGGCTGCAGCGGGGGTTTTTATTGGTTGGGTTTCAGCCCTGTTCGGGATTGGCGGCGGCAACCTCTTGGTCACCTGGTTGTCGAACCGTCAGTTGGTCATGCAAAAGGCTGTAGCCACGGCTAGCGCTTGTGGGTTTGCCATTGCCATGGCCGGTGCGGCATCCAATGCCGCTCTAGGTTGGGGTAACCCTCTGTTACCGGCATACAGTTTTGGCTACATCTATTTGCCAGCTTTGTTGGGTCTAGTGTCGACCAGTTTTGTGGCTGCCAATTATGGTGCCAAAATTGCCCATCGGCTATCGGCGCACATGCTCAAACGTTTATTTGCATGGATGCTATTGTTAGTGGGTTTACGTATGTTAATCAGTATCTGGTATTAAGGACAATTATGCTCATCTTTCCCAATATTGATCCCGTATTAATTCACCTAGGCCCGCTGGCGATCCATTGGTATGGGGTGATGTATTTGGTCGCCTTTGCATCGGCTTTGTGGCTAGGTAATCGCCGCGCCGCAGCAGCTGGATTTACCAAAGATCAAGTCAGTGACCTAGTCTTCTTAGGTGCCTTGGGTGCCGTGCTAGGGGGCCGCATGGGGTATATCTTATTTTATCAATTTGAGGCGTTTTTAGCTCAGCCTATGATGTTGTTGCGCGTGTGGGAAGGCGGCATGTCTTTTCATGGCGGCTTACTAGGAGTGATTGCTGGCGTCATTTGGTTTGCTCGTAAATATCAGTTTCAATTTCACCAGGTGTTGGACTTTGTAACCCCCATTGGGCCTATTGGTTTAGGTGCAGGTCGCTTAGGTAACTTTATTGGTGGTGAACTTTGGGGTCGTCCTACAGACCTACCCTGGGGTATGGTGTTCCCCCACGTAGACGCATTAGCAAGACACCCTTCGCAACTCTACCAAATGGCCTTAGAAGGCGTGCTTCTGTTCACTGTGGTTTGGGTTTATTCGGCCAGACCTAGAGCAGCCTTGCGTGTTTCAGGTTTATTTTTGTTAGGCTACGGCTTGCAGCGTTTCGTGGTTGAGTTTGCGCGCCAGCCCGATTCACATTTAAACTACGTGGCCTTCGATTGGATGACGCAGGGGCAGCTATTGTCTTTGCCTATGATTGCTCTGGGGCTGTATTTGTTAGTGCGCAAGGCGCCCATTAAAGGTTAAAATAGCCTGTCTTTCATTTTTTAGTATGGTCGTTGTATATGCAGCAGTATCTTCAATTAATGCGCCAAGTGCGCGCTTCTGGTGTGCCAAAGGAAGATCGCACTGGCACCGGTACCCTGAGCCTATTTGGCTACCAAATGCGCTTTGATTTGGCTCAAGGTTTTCCTGTTTTGACCACTAAAAAGTTGCACCTTAAGTCTATTATTCATGAGCTGCTATGGTTTTTACAGGGCTCTACAAACACCCAATATTTAACTCAAAATGGCGTCCGCATCTGGGATGAATGGGCTGATGAAAATGGTGACCTGGGTCCTGTTTATGGATCCCAGTGGCGCTCATGGCCAAAGCCAGACGGTGGTCATATAGATCAAATTGAGCAACTCATCAGTCAGATAAAAAATAACCCAGATTCACGACGGCTCATTGTGAGTGCATGGAATGTGGCCGATGTAGAACACATGGCGTTGCCTCCATGCCACATGATGTTTCAGTTTTACGTAGCCAATGGCAAATTGTCTTGTCAGTTGTATCAGCGCAGTGCAGATATCTTTTTAGGGGTGCCGTTTAATATTGCAAGTTACGCTTTATTGACCATGATGGTGGCCCAGGTGTGTGGCCTAGAGGCTGGGGATTTTGTGCATACTTTAGGTGATGCGCACCTTTACTCTAACCATTTGGAACAGGTTGATTTGCAGTTGTCTCGCGATCCTATGGCCTTACCACAAATGCACATTAACCCTGCAGTGAAGGATATTTTTGGGTTTAAGTTTGACGACTTTGAATTGCGCAACTATGAAGCTCATGCACACATAAAAGGGGCTGTTGCCGTATGACTATTGCTTTAATTGTGGCCGCTTCAGAAAATAATGTCATCGGTCGTAACAACCAATTGCCTTGGTATTTACCGGGGGACTTGCAGTATTTTAAAGCCATGACTTTAGGTAAGCCTGTAATCATGGGGCGCAAAACCTTTGAATCGATTGGTAAGCCTTTGCCGGGGCGGGATAATATCGTCATAAGCCGTCAAAAAGACTACTCTGCTGAGGGCATTAAACTGGTCTCAAGCCTCGATGAAGCCATTATTTTAGGTGAGAGCATTAACCTCATTAATGGTGTTAAAGAAGTGATGGTAATTGGTGGTGCACAAATTTATGCAGAAGCGCTAGAGTTAGCTGATCGTGTATACCTTACACGGGTGCATGGTCACGTTGAAGGGGATGCTTATTTTCCTGCTTTAGACACCACCTCATGGCATGAAACGGGTCGCGAGGACATTTTAGCTAAACAGCCTAACCCATTCAATTTTAGCTACTTAGTGTTAGACCGCACATAGCCTTCAGTTGGTGGGCTTTAATTAATCTTGTTAAATGAGGTTATAGCAATTCTTTACTAAACACTTTTGAGCTGCGTTGGAAGTTATATAAAGACTGTCTACTAGTAGGCAGCTCAGCTAAGTCGGCTGCCACAAAACCGTTTTCTATAAACCAGTGAGAAGAAGCTGTGGTGAGCACAAATAGGGTTTGTAGCCCCATATGACTCGATTGTTTTTCGATATGACGCAATAACACTTGGCCACGGTCACCACCACGGTAGTTGGAATCAATGGCCATACAGGCCAGTTCTCCTTGGCGTGCATCTTCGAAGGGATAGAGTGCGGCACAGCCAATAATAGCACCGTCTCTTTCTATCACACTAAAGTAATGAATTTCAGATTCTAGCAATTCACGTGAACGACGCACTAACACGCCATCATCTTCTAAGGGGCGAATGAGATGCAAAATACCCCCAACATCATCAATGCAGGCGTTCCGAACTTGTTCGTAGCTTTCTTTGATGACCATGGTACCTGAGCCATCGCGGCTAAACAGTTCGCTGAGTAAGGCGCCATCTTCTTGGTAGCTGAGCAGGTGGCCCCGAGAGACGCCGGCATCACAGGCTTTGGACAGGACATCGATATGCATGGATAAATCAGTCCAACTATCCCCACTGCTTTGATGTTGGTGAACTAAGCGGTGACCTGCTCGGGTGAG
>ENA-ORXF01000668-ORXF01000668.1-marine-metagenome-genome-assembly--contig:-NODE-668-length-23794-cov-11.715310_pt1 | contig 23794 bp, 19 predicted proteins | sample MGYA00237864_ERZ511476 | MGnify/ENA primary metagenome ERZ511476 (study PRJEB26306, sample SAMN06343908) | marine metagenome | isolation source: coastal waters | place: Atlantic Ocean: West Antarctic...
GTAACGTCTTGAAATCCAGCCTCATCAGTACTAAAACAAACCTCATTACCCTGCTGATCTTGGGTACATTTACTCTGATAAACAAATCTAAGCTTTTCTTCGACAGGTGGTTCCGTACCAGTAATATGGGCAATGATCTCAGCATAATTATCTCTCGTTGCGCCTGACCCAACTACGCCATTGGTCATCGTTTCTCCTGATAATCCAAAAAGATAACGCAATAGCAACAATCCATCGGTTAGCGCATCCAGGGACCCATTACCATCTAAGTCAAATGTCTCCACCCGCTGGTCAATATAGCTCCCTATAGCCTCTGGACTAGTGACGCTTGCATTATCGGCTAGTGCACCCGCTGTCAGTGACGTACCACCCAAACCAAACTGGTGACGCAGGACTAAAAGTCCATCAGTTAACGCATCATCGTCTCCGTTTCCATCAACGTCATACTGTGACGAAACACTCACGCATGAAATCGAGCATGCCAGTAGCAACACTAGTCTCCGAAAAAATAGATTAACTAAGCCTGTTTTACTACTCATATGTAAACTCCTAAATAAGTGTTTATCAACAAAAAATGCTTTAAAATAATAGCAATAAATGATACCCATATATGAATAGATAATAACCGGCACATAGGGATATCGACAGTCCAGAATTAACATTTAGTAGAGTCGGGCTATTTATGGGGAGAGAACGAGTTGCAAATCCTTATTAGGGCCTGCAAATAGTGAAAAAAGGTAAATTAGCCCTATTTGTGACAGACATAACTCTAAATCTCGCAGTAAAAAAAGTCTAAAATAATGCTACAGACTAAGCCAATAGCACTATTATTTCGTACCTTAGTTGTAAGATCCAAGAGTGTAGTCATGTAGGTAAGAGCAATGTGATGTCTTGAAAAGGCAAAATCAAATACTACTTAATACAATTCAACTATAGTATTTCCATATAATGAAACAACCTATTCATATTGTTTGGTTTAAGCGCGACCTGCGAGTCAATGACCATGCACCCCTTGCATATGCAGTAGCTGAGGGAATATCAGTTTTACCGCTTTACGTCATTGAAGAAGAATATTGGCAGCAAGATTTTGCCTCGCGTCGACACTGGTCTTTTATTCGTGATTGCCTGTTAGACCTTCGAGAAGACACAGCAGCTCTGGGTCAACCGCTAGTGGTACGAGAAGGAGAAATTTGTGAAATTTTTCACGATATTAGTAGTAAATATATTATCAAGGGCATTTTTTCCCATGAGGAGTGTGGCAATAATTGGACCTATCAGAGGGACAAAAAAGTCATTGCATGGTGTAAAAGTAACAACATCCCTCTCCATGAGTTTCCTCATAATGGTGTAGTAAGGCGGCTGGAAAGTCGTGACCATTGGTCAAAAATACGTAACGCCCGTATGGCAAAACCACTGATTAACTCACCGGATAACATACCCGTCCTCGCGAGTGAGAGTATCGGTGAAATACCATCTGCGAATCATCCTATGTTTGGTGACGCCCTGGTCGGCACCGTACAGCCTGGTGGGCGCAGAGAGGCACTAAAAATACTGGACAGTTTCTTGGCTAGGCGCTCAGTCTACTATGTCCAAAATATTTCAAACCCGGGACGATCAGGTCACTATTGTTCGAGACTCTCCGGGCATCTCACCTGGGGTTCACTATCGGTGCGTGAAGTAGTCAAAGCCACAAAGGCTTTTGCGCAAACATCTGCCTTTGGACAACACGGAGAGCAAAAGCGGAGTTTTTCTGCATTTAATAATCGTCTGGCGTGGCGCTGCCATTTCATGCAAAAACTTGAAGACCAGCCCAGCATCGAATTTGAGTGCATGCACAGCGCCTATGAAGGGATACGCAAGACTCATCCTCAAACCGCCATTTATTATCAAGCGTGGGCTGAGGGACGCACAGGCTACCCGCTTATTGATGCCTGCATGCGCAGTCTCGTTCATCGCGGATGGATCACCTTTCGCATGCGTGCCATGTTAGTGTCTTTTGCCAGTTACCACCTGTGGTTAGATTGGCGGCAAACCGGCTACCATTTGGCCCGAGTATTTACCGATTATGAACCTGGCATTCACTACAGTCAGCTACAAATGCAGTCTGGCGTAACGGGCATCAATACAACACGCATTTATAACCCTATCAAGCAGTCCCAAGATCAGGACCCCAAAGGCCAGTTTATCCGTCAGTGGGTGCCAGAATTGAGGAACGTGTCTGACATGTGGATTCATGAACCCTGGAAAATGAGCTCGGCGCTACAGCAGAGGGCCAGTTGCCTGATTGGTGAAGACTATCCAGCGCCTATAGTAGAAAACGCCTCTGCCATCAAAGCGGCGCGCTTGGGCCTGAGTGCGGCTCTTACCCAAGCGGACTATCGCCAAGAGGCGAATCAAATCTTTGACAAACTAGGCAGCCGTCAGCGTCCAAAAAAACCAGCGACATCCAAAGTAGACAGCAGTCAACTCTCGCTTTTTAACTAAAGCGCGGCACGCCAATAAGTGCTCCTAGATCAAGGTAGTACAATATTAAAGCTATCATTCGACTCTCCCAGTAATGAGAAGAACCTTAGTAATTTTAGCGTACTGCCCTCAATTGATAACTGGTCAGAGGTAATGATATCGGTAATACCTACTTCACCCACCAAAACATCAACGAACATTGCCTGCGTTATTTTGATACTGGTATCTGCAGTGCTGTCAAAGGGTGCATCTTGATAGTGCATAACCGAGTTTCTTATGGTCAACACAAAGTTTTGATTTCGCTCGGTAAACAATATGTTGAGCTTAAGTGCCTCTCCTTCTGCTTTTTCGGCATCTAAAGTTACTGATAGGGCCTTCATAAACTCTATAGGAGGGACTTCCTGTAAAAATGCTTTTGAGTTAATCTTTAGAAATTGCTCTTTTACCTTTCCTGCGATTAATTCAGCGGCTCCGGATAGATAGATATCTCGCCACGGACCGGATTCAGCTTGATAGCCCATCTGACGATAGGCTTCGGCCAGCATTTCGCGTGCTGCCACGTTGTCTGGGTCAGCAAACACTAAGTGATTAAGAACCTCAGCCACCCAACGGTACTCACCCTCGGCCATCGATTTACTAGTACGTTCAAGAATTGCCTCAGAACCACCCATAGCGTCAACGTAACGCTGCGCAGACTTTTCTGGCGGTAATGGGTTCAAATTTGCAGGGTTGCCGTCATACCAGCCAAAATAATGCTGATACACCGCCTTGCTATTGTGGCTCAACGTTCCATAGTAGCCTCGAACATGAAAATTCTTTGCCAAACTCTTAGGCAACTCCAACTTTTCAGCGATCTCTCGAGGGGTATACCCTAAATTGGCCAACCGTACAGTTTGGTCGTGGGTAAATTTGTACATGTCCTGTTGCTGTTGCATTTGAACGATAATCCGGTCATGCCCCCACGTCGGCCAATGATGACTATTAAATAACACCTCAACATCAGTTAGTCGATCAATAGATTGCCCAATATAATTACTCCAAAGCAGTGCGTCACGAACTTTAGCGCCGCGTAAAGTGAGAACATTGTGCATAACATGGGACAGAATTTCGGCGCCACAAAAAGCGTTCCACTGCGGTAGATAAAACGTTAACTCCGCCGGTGCCTCTGAGCCTGGCATGTTAAAGAATTCAAAGTCCACACCATCAACCGACATATTTATTTGCGGCTTATCAATAATGACCGACGGACGAACAATAGAGAGCGAGCCGAATACCACCTGCTTGCCCAAACCACTGTCAACATGACCGGTTATTGAATGATCTAATGAGTCGCCAAACATGTAGCTACCGCGGCGTGTCATAGCAGGTCCGGCAATAAGGTTTTCGCTAGTCGCCTCTTCAATAAACCCTACCGGCGCAATGATAGGAACGCCCTCCGCTTTAGCGTCTTGCGCATTAGTTATCGCTAAAATACCCCCAAAGTGATCGACATGACTATGGGTAAAGATCACGCCGGTGACCTTAATTTGACCCAGGTGCTGTTCCGCAAACTCCATGGCCACAGTGGTTGTTTCTAGCGTTGTTAACGGATCGACCACAATCCATCCATTATCGCTTTTAATGAGTGTTGTATTGGCCAGATCAAAGCCGCGTAGCTGGTAGATACCTTCTTTAACCTTAAACAAACCTCGAATATTATTAAGCTTTGCCTGTCGCCACAGACTCGGGTTAACCGTATCGGGGGCTTCACCAGAAACAAAACCATAGGATCCAGGGTTCCACATGATATTGCCCTGCTGATTAACCAGTTCACTATCTGGCGCAAGGGCCACTAACCCTCTCTTGGCATCGATAAAATCTTGCTGGTCGGTGAAGTCCAAGCTCTCTGCCACACGTTTATTGCTCTCGATGGTATGGGTGCTGGCCTGGATATTTTCTTGTTTTGGTGGTTGGACCGATTGTTCACAGCCAACAAGTAACAAGCCCGCTAGGATTACAAGTTTAGTACTCAAAAGTCTGGTTTCAATTAACATTACAAAGGGACCTCAAGGATTTTAGGGTAATAAAAAACACCGCCTCAACGGTATCAAGACGATGTTTCTAATGACGGTATCCAGCTGACTAGACGACTTCGAATAATCCCGCTGCGCCCATTCCACCGCCCACACACATAGTGATCACAACGTACTTTTCACCGCGGCGTTTGCCTTCCATCAACGCGTGTATAACCATGCGAGCGCCACTCATACCAAAGGGGTGTCCAATAGAGATGGCACCACCATTGACGTTTAGTCTCTCCATAGGAATACCGAGCTTATCGCGACAGTAAAGTACCTGTACAGCAAATGCCTCATTGAGTTCCCACAAACCGATATCATCAATATTCAAACCATTACGTTTGAGTAATTTGGGGATCGCAAAAACTGGACCAATACCCATCTCATCAGGCTCACAACCAGCAACTGCCATTCCTCTATAAATACCCAGTGGCTCAATATTACGCTGTGAGGCCAAAGTACCCTCCATGAGGACAACTGCGGCTGCACCATCAGAAAGCTGTGATGCATTACCTGCAGTGATCGTACCGCCATTGCGAACTGAGTTTAGGCCAGAAAGATTCTCAATCTTGGTACCGGGACGATTTCCTTCATCCTTCTCAAGAGTCACTTCTTGTTTGGTCACTTCGCCTGTTTCACGGTTTGTGACCAGCTTAGTTGCAGTTACAGAAACAATTTCATCAGCAAAAAGCCCTGCTTCTTGGGCTGCAGCTGTTCGTGTCTGGGACATAAGAGCATATTCATCCTGCGCTTCACGAGAGATATTGTAACGCTTTGCAACAGTCTCTGCGGTGTCCAGCATCGGCATATGAATCAGCGGTGCATGCTTCATCGCCAATGGGTCAGCAACCCGATGGGCATTGAAGTGCTCATTTTGAATCAAACTAATGCTTTCACATCCGCCGGCCAAAATCACTGGAGAGCCGTCATGAATAATCTGCTTGGCACCCGTGGCAATAGCCATAAGACCTGAGGAACACTGACGATCAATGGTCATGCCAGAGACCGTCACTGGTAGACCAGAAGCCATAGCCACTTGCCGACCCAAGTTCATAGTTTGCGTACCCTGTTGCATTGCCGCGCCCATAATGCAGTCATCAATCTCTGCTGGATCAATTCCGGCACGCGAAACCGCGGCATTCACTGCGAAAGATGTCATTGATGGAGATTCGAGGTTATTAAACGCTCCCCGAAATGCCTTACCAATGGGGGTGCGCGCTGCTGATACAATTACCGCTTCTTTCATTTTAGGCTTCCTTTTTTGACCCTATTTTAATGACGACTATCCCTGAAGAGCAGCCATGGCTTTCATTACAAACTTTTCAGTCTGCTTACCACCGGACTCTAACGCCTTTTGATTGGAGTCATCTGACAGCTCATCCCATCTAGCAACAATTGCATCAGGATTTTGGCTTTCTACTGGCATGAAAATACCATCGGTCTCATACATGCTTGCAGTTGCATAACCACCGGCTCCGGCACACAAAATCGTCCGAGTAGGCGCTTTTTTATCACACAGTACAATTGCTCCAGCGGTAACTGCTTCAGCGGTCATTAGCTCTAACATAGCCGGTGGCAAAAGATCTTCGGTCATGCGAGTGCCTGCGGTAGGCGCCAGTGCGTTAACATGGATGTTGTTTTTACCACCCTCAAGAACCAGTGTATTCATAAAGCCAAGGACTGCCATTTTGGCCGCGCCATAGTTAGTTTGCCCAAAGTTACCATACATTCCACTGGATGACGTTGTCATGACGATGCGGCCATAATTCTGTTCGCGCATAATGTCCCAAACAGCTTTGGTGCAATTGACTGATCCCATCAGATGAACATCTATTACCAATCGGAAATCTGCCAAATCCATTTTGCTAAATGACTTGTCCCGTAAAATACCGGCGTTGTTAATGAGGATATCCACACGGCCCCACTTATCCATCGCCTGCTTGACCATGTCTTCAACTTCATCAAACTTAGCAACATTAGCTCCATGAGCAAACGCTTGTCCACCGGAGGCTTCGATCAAACCAACCACTTCCATAGCAGCATCTGATGAGGCTCCGGTGCCGTCACGCGCACCGCCTAAATCGTTGACCACAACTTTAGCGCCGCGTGCGGCCAATGCCAACGCATGTGAGCGCCCAAGGCCATTGCCTGCGCCAGTTACTATTGCTACTTGTCCTTCAAAATTAATACTCATTGCCTACCTCTTTGTCTAACATAGTGTATTTATAAAATTAATTAGCCATCTGAACGCTTAACCACTCAGCTACCAATGCAGGCTTGTCTCCACCCTCAATTTCAACTGTAATGTTCATTTTAAAATCGTACTGACCGGGGCGTTTCTCGGTAATCTCCATAACAGTCGCATGACAGCGAATTTTACTACCAACTCGCACAGGCGCGACAAACCGTACCTTATCAAAACCTTTGTTAACGCCCATATAAATGCCTTCAATCAACAGATTGTAGCTCTCAGAAAAATAAGACAGCATAGACAATGTCAAAAACCCGTGGGCTATGGTCCCACCAAATGGTGTATTTGCAGCGGCAACGGGATCTATATGAATGAACTGACGGTCAAGCGTGCACTCAGCAAACTCGTTGACTTGCTCTTGAGTGACTTCAAACCAAGGTGTGGGCTCGCAGACGTGTCCAATATACTGTTGAATGTCCGTTTTTTTAATCATCTGTGGCATTATACTTTCCCTCTTTTAATGTAAATAAAAATCCCTGAAAACCGCTGTAAGCTTGGATGAATACAACATTCAAACCACCAAACATTGGCGTGAAAACGCAAAAAATAAGCAAGGGATGTTATCACAAAAATGTGTTTAGTCGCGCTGTAATGTTGACTATGGGGTCTTATTACAAACATGTTCAAACAGTGTAGCGACGTTCTTTTTGAGCGCGCTCTAGAAATACTTAGTATTTGTCATAGCATGCTCTTAGGGACATAAACAATAATAGTAAGGATCTTAGACACTAAGAAAAACTTGAGGGCGTAGTCCGCCACCAATGTGTCTCTAATCAAAGTTTTAGCAACGTTAACGATGGAGTTTATTAAAAGACACTCTACGCAAGTCAGAAACGCTGCCGTGCAGGCCTTATGCGCAGAAACAGAGTGGAGAGCACATACAGCAAGGTTCGCAACAGTGCCTTCGGAGCGGCTAAGAGGCAGTGTTGTGTTACCTGACCTGGCATCTCGCCAAATGGGTGTTTAGCGGTCTAAGAGCCACCCAAGAGGACAAAATCTTGGGTGGCAATCATGCCGTATATGTGAGTCCTAACAACCGTAGTGTTGGCCTTTATTTACACCAAATATTCTCTAAAACATAGCGCTAGTCAGCGCCATGCATCATTTTGGTGATCACGGGCGATATAAGCAACATGACTACAGAAATACCAAGGGCAATAAAACCAACCTGAGAGTAAACCTCTATATAACCGGCCTTTGCGGCTGCCACATTAGTCATTTGCCCGCCTATAGTTTCAGCACCAGTGGTACGTGCAATAATGCCTGCAAGGAAGTTAGACAATCCTGAATACAGGAACCAAGCACCCATCGTCATCCCGACAATTCGCGCTGGCGCCAACTTGGTTACCGCAGACAAGCCAACCGGCGATACCATTAACTCGCCCATTGTATGAATCCAGTAAATCAAGAAGATAAATAGAACAGGGGTTAGCCCTACGTCGCCGGAGCCTTTCATGCCGGCCACCAGCGCCAAGAAGCCAAGGCCTGCCATAGCAACGCCCAATGCAAATTTAACCGGCGTTGAGGGGTTTAAGTCTCGTTTAGCTAGCCAAATCCAAAGCCAGGCCACCAAGGGAGCAAATATAAAGATATAACCCGCATTAAGTGACTGGAACACTGGACCCGGTACAGACCACCCAAAAATTGTTCGATCAACCAGACGCGCAGTCAGTAAATTTAGTGAAGATCCCGCTTGCTCAAACAACGCCCAAAAAGGAATTTGAGCGAGTATAAAGTAAATGGCGGCCAACATTCGCGAACGTTCATCACCGTGTAGTTTGGTCAGCGAGTAACTCACCATACCCACTAGCATGATAATACCAATAGGGCCCAAAATCCCGCCGACGAGTTCTTCGTTCATGACCAATAGCATGGAAACGGCAATAATGGCTAAGCCGACTAGATAACACATCCATTCGACATTAATAAATAAAAATACCTTTTCTTTTAGCTTTTCAACGGACGGGGGCTCGGCCTTACCCTCTAGCCAGCTCTGGCAAGACAAGAAAACCACTAAGCCAACCAACATACCTATACCTGCAAGACCAAAACCGTATTTCCAGCCGTGCACAATACCTAAATAACCGCAGAAAATTGACGCCAAAAACGCGCCCATATTAATACCCATGTAAAAAATCGTAAAACCAGAATCTCGGCGTGAATCACCAAAACCATAAAGCGAGCCAACAATTGTTGAAATGTTCGCTTTAAGAAAACCAACCCCGGCAATTAACAAAGCCAGGGAAAGATACAGCATGGTTAGATAACCCTCTTCAGTCTCAACGCTCATCGTAAATTGGTCGCGAGGGATAACAGCGGGCAAGCCAACAGTTTCAGGCTCTGTGATCAACATATCGGTTTCGGTAAAGGTGACATAAGATGTCCCTAACTCAGAAATAATCATTTGTTTTGCATCACCACCCCGTGCATCTAGGGTAATTTGGTACTGAGTGTCCTGATAGTCCAGCAATTGCTTAGAACCGCTGCCCTCAAAGGTCATGCCGAAGTGACCCAAGGTTAATAGGATTGCCCCAAAGGTTACTGCTTTTCGTGCGCCAAGATAGCGATCGGCCAGTGACCCACCAATAATGGTCATGACATAGACCAGCGCCGTGTACGCACCGTAGAGCAGACTAGAACGTTCGTCGGAAAAAAGAAAATGTTGCGTCAGATAGACCACAAGTAAACCGCGCATGCCGTAATAGGAAAAGCGCTCCCACATTTCAGTCAAGAACAAAATCACCAACCCACGAGGATGTCCCATGATGGTTTTTTCGTTCAGTAATGTGTTATCTGTTTGCGGTGTATCCATAACTTAAATCCCTGCGCTAAATAATGAGTTAGTGTGATTAATGAGTTAAAAACTTAACTACGCTCTAAATTGTGCGAAACTTTAGCATAGTCTAACGCAGGCTGTAACCGTCCTATTTTAGGGTGCTGACTCTGGCTGATATTGATAATAGCCTTCAAACGGAATCATAAGGTGGGCATAGTCTGACCCTTTAAACATTTGGTAGGGGGCTCCAATTTTAAAATCAGTTGAAAACTTAGCAATCGTTATTGGATCCTTGGGCATAAGCATTAAATGTGGGCCAGATTCAATCCAATGACCATGCTTCATGGCCATACTCTTATCACCACCAGGCATACTATTGTCTTCTCCAGTATCACCGTGGAGCATCCAAATATACGCATCTCTCTCCATCATCGGCTTGGTGCCCGCCATGTAGGCCGCAGCCCATTTAAAACCCTCTTCGTCGGCGCAGAGCGCAAACGCATGATGTGCTGTTTTAAAGCCATCTTTTGGCATAGGCTTTGTAGCGGTGCAAGTCCAGCCATTATTACCCTCTCTTAAAACCTGGCCATTACCGCCTACAATTGTGGCGAAATCGCCAATAAATGAGGGTGCGGCTGAGGAGTATGCTGAAATCTGCCATTCTGCGGAAGCGTGAGATACGCTATGATTGGCGGCTATAGCTATGTTAGATATCATAAATATTGAGAATAAAACTACCATTGCGCGTAAGTTCATAATAATCTCCAGTGGTTGTGAAAAGCTGTAAGCTTTGAAGCTAGTTTTTGTCAAAACGAAATTATGAAAAAAAGTATAACCGCAGTATGCTATGAGACGTTAAATAGACAACAGGACAGTTATGAAGACACTCAGCCCGGCCATGTCAGTATTTTTGGCTCAAAAACCAGACTTTCTCAAATTACTTGGCTTTAAAGACTACTGGTTTGATGAGCCCTCTCAGATCTATCACTGTACCTTTGAGCCCTCCCTCGCGCTCACGCATTCCAACGGCACCATAGTTCAGGGTGGCTTTATCGCTGGTATGCTAGATTCAGCAATGGCACAGCATGTTCTTCATGCCCATGACTTCACGGTGAATCCACTGACCCTAAACTTAGACATTACCTATCTTCTATCGTGTCGGCCAGCGCCAGTTGAGCTTCGCGCAAAGATCCTTAAAATGGGTAAAAGTATCGCATTCACTAGTGCCGAAATGTTTCAGGACAATAAACTAATTGCAACCGCCTCTGCTACTAATAAGCTAGTTAAAATAAAAATTAATTGATTTATATCATATATTTATGCCAATTAATTAAAGTAGAGTATTAGATATTAATATTTATAAAGGCTATAGAAGAGATACCGGTTTTGTGTGCTTTGGCACCAAATGTAAACCGAATGGCACCAATTAAAAAGACCTACAATTAACCGAGCTATAAGGTTGTCGTAGCGACCATGAAGGAGCAACAAAATGACTAACATCCAAGCAACCGAGCATAACGCCAGCGAAAACGCAGAACTAGCTGACTTCCGAAGAGGCGTCATTGACTGGATCAAGCACAACACCCCTGCTGACCCCGGCTTTTTACTACCACAAACATTTATGGAAGTTGGTTCAGAGCAGGTATTAGAGTTTCTACGCGAGTGGCAGCACAAGGTTTGGTCGTCAGGCTACTTAGGCATGGCATGGCCTAAGCAATACGGTGGTGGCGGTATGCCGCGTATTTATCAGCAAATTGCTGACCAAGAAATGAAACGCGCCCGCGTACCGATCTGCTTCAACGTCATTGGGTTAGGCTGGGCTGGGCCACTTATTATTGATACCGGTACAGACTTTGAAAAAGAAACCTACCTTAAGGGTATTCTCACCGGAGAGGATATATGGTGTCAGGGGTTTTCTGAGCCTAACCATGGCTCTGACTTAGGTAGCATCCAAACACGTGCAGAGCGTGATGGTGATGAATACATCATCAATGGTAGTAAAATTTGGACCACCATGGGCAACTATGCCAAGTACATGATTTTACTGGCACGCACAGATGCGCAGGCTGAGCGCCGTTATAACGGTCTATCGTTCTTCCTATCGCCCATGAACGTAGCTGGAGTAACTACCTCTCCTATTCAAAAACTAACCGGTGATTATGGCTTTACCGAAACCTTTTTTACCGACGCACGGATTCCTGCCAGATGTTTGATGGGCGAAGAGGGTCACGGCTGGCGCATCGCCATGCAAACGCTACAGTATGAGCGCGGGGCCGAAGCCGGTGCTGCCGGTGGCGTATCGATTCTCTCCACCGTAATGAACGACTTGCTGCGTATCGCTAAAGATGTGGAGCGTGATGGTCAGCCAATCATGCAAGACCCAGTAACACGCGATAATTTAGTGAAGTTTTTAATTGAAGAACAAGCGCTATATTTGGGTGAAAATCGCGTTAAGATTCCTGCATTATGTGCTGACTATCCTAACTCACTTGCATTATCGACTAAACTCCGCGGCACAGAGTTCTTCCGGCGTATGCGCCAATACTCTCTGACACTACAGGGTGCGTCAAGTGCTCTGTATGTTGGTGATGAAGACGCGGTTGAAGGCGGTTTTTGGCAGCGCGCCTATATGAATAATTTCTCTACCACCATTGGCGGCGGTACTAGCCAAATCCAAGCCAATATCATCGGTGAGCATGTGCTCGGCCTACCCAAGGACTAGAGGAACCTATTATGACCAGAACAGCAAATCTCTCAATAGCGTTTAGTGACGAACAAGCGATGATTATGGACAGCGCCAAAGCATTTTGTCGGGATAATTCCGATAAAAGCGCAGTGCGCGCCCTACTTAAGAGTGACCGAGGCTTCGATGCTGAGATATGGAGCCAAATGGTTGAGCTTGGCTGGACTGGGCTTGCCCTGCCTGAAGAGCATGGCGGCTCACAAATGGGTATTGGTGCAACCATTCCTCTCGTTGAGAGCATGGGCCGATACATGTTGAGTACTCCCTTCATCTCTACAACCATTGTTGCCCAGGCTATTATGCGGGGCGGCAGCACAGCACAGCAGGCCAAGTGGCTACCCAGCATAGTTGAGGGGACCATTGGTACTATGGCCTTGTTAGACAACGAAGACTGGGGCTTCAGTAACACTAGCTGCACTCTTACCGCCAAAGGCGATGGCTTTGAGCTGCACGGAAAAAAACTATTGGTAAGCGATGCCGAGGTTGCTGACTTTTTCTTAGTTCTAGCCAACCATGATGACGTATTGAAGCTCGTGGTTGTTGAGGCTTCTCAGCTGGCCGCTGGCGCAATTAGCCGCAAAACACTGGTGGATGAGACCAAACGCGCAGCTAATGTAGATTTTAGTGGGGTTAGCGTCGCTGCTGAAGCAGTACTTACCAGCGGTATGCAAGTGCTCCCAGATGTTCGCCTGATCGGCGCGTTGTTAATCGCCGCAGAGGCCACTGGCTGCGCCGCTGCTGCACTTGACACTGTGGTTGACTACCTTACGACGCGAAAGCAATTTGGTCGTCTTATAGGGTCTTATCAGTCCCTTAAGCACCCAACGGTAGATATTCTTATTCAAATGGACTCGGCAAGGACCTTCATCTACCACGCAGCTACTCTAATTACAGATGGTGCACTGGACAAAGATACCGACATTGCATGTCGAATGGCTAAAACCCAAGCAGCAGAGGCATTGTCCTTTGCAGGTGACCGTGCAGTGCAATTTCATGGCGGCATGGGGTTCACCTATGACTGCGACGCCATGCTGTATATAAGACGGGCTCAGTGGTCGCAACACCAATATGGCGACCCCCAGCATCACCGTAAACATCTCGCCGAATTACTGCTCGACTAAACCATGTATAAGCAATCTCAGCCGCTGTTGATTGCGCTGATCAAGATTGCTTATTTTAGTTCTCACCCGCTACGCTAAATCAACTGATGGCTAATAGTGCCAACACGCTTAGTCATCAGTTGCATGTTTGCAATAGGATTTATGGCGTGCCACTTTAGTGGTCAGACATTAATAGCCTAGACTTTTAAAATGTGTTTTTCCGCTGCATATCTTGGGGGACGGACGCAGAGCAAGGACAAAATAAAACACTAGTTTAACTATTAATAAAGCTAGATTATGATTAGGACGTCCGACAACCACCTCAACAATTTAATTACAACAGGAAATAACATGGCCGTTTACATTATTGCTAGATTTACCATTCATGATCGCAGTCAGTATGACCTGTACGAGAGTGGCTTTGCAGAGGTGTTCAAAAAGTTTGATGGCAAGATGCTCAGTGTTGATGAAGAGCCCATGCTATTGATGGGTGAGTGGGAGGATACGCGTTCTGTGATTATAGAATTCCCGTCTAAAACTAGTGCTTTAGCATGGATGACATCTGATGAGTATCAAGCGATAGCTAAACATCGTGATGCTGGAAGTACCGCAAACTCTATATTAGTGCAGGGGATTGGATAATTTAAACGCAATGCGTTAGGCAGTTACTACACCTCATGTCCAACTTAAAATAGGCAGTGAGCATGGTCGAGCTAAAGGTTTCACCCGCCAACAAAATTGCCTATGGCATTGGCTCAGTCGCCTTTGGCATCAAAGGCAATGGCTTTGATTACTTTTTATTGCTTTTTTATAGTCAAGTCATGGGCGTTGATGCCTATTTAGTGGGCCTGGCACTTTTAATTGCGCTAGTGGTTGATGCCTTTAGTGACCCTCTGATTGGCTATTTATCTGACAACACACACCATCGATGGGGGCGGCGACATCCCTTTATGTATGCGGCCGCGATACCCGTAGCAGTCGCCTACTTTTTTGTCTGGAACCCTCCAGCAAGCTTAAGTGGCAATGATCTGTTTCCGTATATTTTAGGGCTGGCTATTCTGGTCCGCACCATGATCACTGCATTTGAAATACCCAACTCTGCCTTAGTCGCAGAAATGACTAATGACTACGATGAACGCACTAGCATACTGAGTTATCGTTACTTTTTCGGTTGGGCTGGTGGAACAATCATGGGATTTTATGCCCTCACCTATTTGCTAGTCCCCACAGCAACAATTACTAATGGATTGTTTAATCTCCAAGGTTTTGGCCAAATGGGGCTAGTTTCATCAGTTGTAATTTTTATTGCCATCATGGCGTCATCTCTGGGCACTCATAGTTTTATACCACACCTAAAGCAGGCACCGCCCAAGAGTAAAATATCAATTAGTCGAATCTACAAAGATATTTTCGAAACGCTTTGGAATCGCTCGTTTGTTGCGCTTTTTGCCGCTGCATTGTTCGGAGCGATTGGTACCGGCATAGCTACTGGGCTATCACACTATATAAACTCATTTTTTTGGGGTTTTTCTACTGTTCAGCTGGGACAAATTTCTCTATCGGTAGTGCTCTCTGCAATTATTGCGCTATTAATCACACCAGCCATTTCTAAGCGCTTTGGCAAAAAAAATACTGCTATTACTCTTGGTCTTTTGGCCTTTACTATTTTGCCTGCAACTATTGTTCTGCGACTGTTTGACTTAATGCCCGACAATGGCGACCCGGTTCTATTTCCAATGATGCTAATCATTACCATCATCGATGTGAGTTTAATTATTTCCTATCAGACGCTGGCTACATCCATGATTGCCGACTTGGTTGAGCTTAGTGAAGTAAAGACAGGACGTCGGTCTGAAGGTGTGTTCTTTGCCTCAATGACCTTTGTTAAAAAGTGTGTTCAAGGCTTTGGTGTAGTTATGGCGACCACAATATTAACTATTGCTAACTTCCCGGTGTCAGTTGCACCTGCAAATGTCCCTACAGACGCCCTATTCCGCTTAGGCGCGCTCTATGTACCCGCCGTTGTGACGGTATGGATGCTTATGATTCTGTGCATTTCCTTTTACCAAATTGATCGCAATAAACACAACGCAAATCTTGAACTTCTGGCGGGTGATGATCAAGGCAAGGCTACTCTGTAAAATCTAGTTTTGGGCTGAGATTACACTACCTACAACGGTCACGCGCCAAAGCTGTGCATGTACATCATTCCACAGAATCGCTATGATCAAGCCTAACGCCCACTTTGGGCACACGTTAACAAACGAAAAAGGCACTCTCTTATGAATAAGATACTTCTAGTACTAAGCACGTTCTTGCTCGTACAGTTTTCATTTGCGGCTCATCATGAAACGGGCGAACACACGGCAAAAGCAATTATTGGATATGAGACCTCTGATGAGGGCGTTAACATGGACATCCAAGTAGGCGATTTAGCGGCCATCAAAGTTTGGGTCAACTATGTTGAGGCGCACAATACTCGTGATCTTGATGCTATCAACAACGCCAATGCCGAAGACTTTAAGGGCTGGGCAGCCAACGGGGTAATTGTTGATGGTCCTGTTGCCCATGCTGATTTTCTCAAAGAGTGGTTCGCAGCATCTAACCCCAGTTGGAAGTACAAGTACGCTATTGCGAATGATGTTGTCCAAAAAGATGGCAGCACCAACCACTGGGTAACCTCAGCCTACACCGTTACTGACACCATCGATGGTAAGCAGGTTACTTCTGAAGAAATGTATGATGTGCGTATTGAAAATGGAAAAATTAAAACCATTTATGTCGCCGCCAGAGCCGTTATTGCAGAGGAATAAAGCGCTGTAGCACGGTGTATTTTACAGAAAGCCCCTACCAACCAATAGGGGCTTTTTTTTACGTGTAAATCAGCCTCCATAATCACCGGGATACTTGTCTACAACGCCTTCTCTGATACTAATGCACGGGCTTGTTGGCGAAGCGGAAACTTTTGTACCTTGCCTGTAGATGTTTTCACAATCGACTGAAAAACAAAGTGTTTGGGCACCTTAAAACCGGCTAAATACTGCTTACACCAGTTGATCAAATCATCTGATGTTAACGAAGACGTGTCGACTAACTCGACAAATGCACAAGGTGTCTCACCCCATTTTTCATGAGGCATTGCCACCACAGCCGCGGCAACAACCTCAACATGTTTGTGCAACACTTCCTCTATTTCAATGGATGAAATATTTTCACCCCCAGAAATAATAATATCTTTAGAGCGATCTTTTAACTGAATATAACCGTCAGCATCAATCACGCCAAGATCACCGGAATGAAACCACCCACCGGCAAACGCCTCATCATTGGCGCGCTTGTTCTTTAAATAACCTTTCATAACCACATTGCCACGAAACATCACTTCACCCAACGTTTCTCCATCGCGAGGCACCGGTTGCATGGTAGCGGGATCCAGGACATCTAGGCCTTCAAGCGCATGATAGCGAACACCCTGACGCGCTTTAAGCGATGCTTGCTCAGGCCCGGGCAAGCGGTCCCACTCAGCATGCCAGTCATTGACTACCGCTGGCCCATAAACCTCAGTTAAACCATACAAATGAGTGACATTAAACCCGGCTTCCCCCATGTCTGACAATACTGATTCGGGTGGTGGTGCCGCGGCGGTAAAAAAGTCTACGCGGCTGGCCAATGTACGCTTTTCAGCAGGGTCAGCGGCTAAAATAGTTGACATAACCACCGGCGCGCCGCAAAGGTGAGTCACCTTGTGATCATGCAATGCCGACCAAATAGCCGCGGCACGAACCTCACGAAGACATACCTGAGTACCGGTCATTGCCGCTATGGTCCAAGGAAAGCACCAACCATTGCAATGGAACATTGGTAACGTCCAAAGATACACCGGGTGTTTGGGAAGTGGCGCCGTAATAGCATTACCCTGTGAAATAAGACAGGCGCCACGATGATGATAAACAACCCCTTTGGGGTCACCCGTGGTGCCTGAGGTGTAATTAAGAGCAATCGCGTCCCATTCGTTGAGCGGCATCAACCACTGAAAATCAGCATCACCAGAAACCACTAAGGTTTCATAATCCTCTTTTCCTAGACGCTTTCCCGGTTGTGGAAATACTCGATCCTCATAATCGATTATCCAGGGCTCCACCGTGGCTAACTCAAGCGCGGCCTCCATAGTCCCAGAAAACCCAGTGTCTGCAATAAGTACTTTGCTCTCTCCATGGTCTAACTGAAAGGCAATTGCGCTCGCATCCAACCGAGTGTTCATAGAATGTAGCACCGCCCCACACATGGGCACAGCATAGTGGGCCTCCAACATAGTTGGCGTGTTTGCTAGCATTACCGACACGGTGTCACCTCGACCAATACCACGGCTGGCCAATACCGAGGCAAACCTGCGGCAGCGGCTGTAAAACTCAGCATAACTAAGTTGGACATCACCATAGATAACCGCAATATGGTCGGGAAACACACTAGCCCCGCGTTCCAAAAACGGCAGTGGGCTCAACGGTTGGTGATTAGCGGGGTTTTGCTCAAGATTAGTATCATAGATCGTAGCCATAACTTATTGATCATTCCATTGTGGTGGGCGCTTACCAAAAAAAGCATCAATGCCCTCTTCAGCATCAAGGGTTAGCATGTTATCTACCATGACTTGTGAGGTGTAAGCATAGGCCTCATTTAGTGGCATCTCTGCCTGCTCATAAAAGGCGCGCTTACCCACCCCTAAAGTCATTGAAGATTTACTGGCAATCTTTTTGGCCAGGGCCATGGTTTGATCGGTTAACGTAGCACTCTCAACCGCCTTGTTGATCAAACCCATTTCTTGGGCGCGATGGCTATCGATCATGTCACCGGTCAGCAACATCTCCATGGCGTGCTTGCGGCTAACATTGCGCGACAATGCCACCATGGGGGTCGAACAAAACAACCCAAGGTTAACCCCGGGGGTTGCAAACTTTGCCGTATTGGCGGCCATGGCAAGATCACAGCTAGCCACTAACTGACAGCCAGCAGCAGTAGCAACACCGGCCACCTCAGCAATAACTGGCTTGGGGTTGCGCACAATTAACGTCATGACATTAGCGCAGGCAGTAAACAGACGCTGAAATGCCGCTTGGCCCTTGTCGGCCTCAGCGCGAGCGGTCGTCATTTCTTTTAAATCGTGCCCCGAACAAAACACCGGACCGTTAGCGGCAAGCACAATGACTCTCACCTTAGGGTCTTCTGCTGCACCGGTAAAAGCGCTAAAGAGTTCTGCCAGCATGGCACTGGACAGAGCATTGCGCCGCTTGCCATCGTTGAGTGTTAAGCGCAACACGCCATCCGCGTAATCGCTGAGTAACAGTGTGCCCTCTACCTGGTTGACCATTAACTTATCTCCAAATCTGTAGACGCCTAGCCTGACCTAGTTAGGGACACCCGTCCAATAGGATTTTTGTAATTCTAACTTTGGACAGCGGTTCATCACAACTTTTATCCCCGCAGCTTCGGCCATTTCTGCAGCCTGGTGGTTTCGTATCTCAAGCTGCATCCAAACCACGCTAGCCCCTATGGCAATAGCCTCCTCTGTAACACCCAGGGCCGCCTCCGAGGAGCGAAAGATCTCTACCATGTCCACTGGCTGCTGAATGTCTGCCAAGGACGCATAACAGCGCTGACCTAAAATAGATTTACCCGCCTCTTGCGGGTTCACCGGTATCACCTCATAGCCCTGCTCAAGCAACACTTGCATGCACGCGTAACTGTCTCGCTCAGGCCGAGGGCTAGCACCCACCATGGCTATGCAGCGCACCTCGGTGAGTATTTGCTTTAAGTAAGCATTGGGGTAGTGATCGTGGTTAATAAACGTACCTGCAATAGTTAGTTAGGCGCTCTTGTAAGGATTAGTACGACTGTCCATGCCCGCTTGATACCACAGCATACCGCCTTTAATAGGCCTTATCAGTGCAAAGGATCGTTCTTTAGCGTTATTTTGGTGCCTTGACTAACGCCCAACAAAAGTAGCACTCACGAAGCGTTTGCCTATGTCGATGGGCCTCTAAGCGTGCTAACGCCGAATGAGTTATCTGCTGAGGGTTATTGCGATAATTTACTGGGCGATAGGTTGTTTTTTCTCGATCATTCATAGTCTTATCCTCTTTAGTGCTTTGCAACGTGCGGGCGCACAATCTGGTTATCAAATGCCCAGCTTTTAAGGAAAGCCAACCTGTAAAATGTAAAAAACCCAATTCAGCAAGGCTAAATCGGGTTAAAGGGTCGGGGTTAGCCGACGGTCCGGTTTAGCTGGTATTTATAAAGCACCCCGCAATCTGGAACAAATCGGTGCTGGCGTAATTATAATTCAAACAAATTTTAATTGGAACAGCTAATCATTATTTTATAGATAGTTTCATTGTTAGCCTGTGGTCACCAGTAGCCTTTAAAAAATAAGAGCATAGAAATAAATTCCCCAGCTAACACACATAAGCGCCGCGGTGATAGTCACTGTAATACCCACACAAGCCTGGTTGTTAACTCTTGGGTTAAAGGACCGCGGTTGACTGTTGGTTTTTGCAACCCACTCTTTAGGGTACAGCCACAAGGTGCTAATGTAGATCAGTAAATAAACGTTAATTAAGGTTAAAACAACGCAGACAAAGAGTAAGTTTTGCATGGCCCCTCCGGGGTTACTGTTGATTAATAATGATATTAGCCTAACCCTATTAGCCTAACCCTAAATGATCTATCAAACGTCCGCTGGTCTGTTTGAAAAGCCAATGGCCTGCCTCAAATTGACACACTGCTCAGAGCTAACCGTCCACGTACCTGCGCTTTCATCTAACTGACATATCGCTAACTGACGCACATCTAGCAGCCCGCGGGAATTACCCACGGCCACTTCAACCCATTCGGTAATTTTCTCAATGCGCAGACTAACAGCTGTTAGGTCACGCGCACTCTCCCCTAAAAGCCCATCAAACGCCTGATAACTAGTATTTTTAACCACCTGAGCATTCGCCCACAACCGTAAAACAAACATGTACTTGTCAGCATCACTGGACGCGTTCACATAGCGTATTACCTGTAGCCATTCTGCGACGCTCAACGTCAAAATGTTGTGTTCCCTCAAAATGTTTTGTTCCTCAAAGTAGTGGGCTCCACAGGTATCATAATTAGACCATTGCGCAAGCTTTAGACGAGCGCCATGCTCTTTAATGGCTTATTGCAAAAGCGTTAACGCAAAGAGTGGTTTCATTAAAATAAACCATAAATCAGCACACTGTTGGGTTTGATACCTAAATTGACCCTTTAATTACTCAACTTGTGATGCGCATCACAATAACCAATACCCCCACCTACCATGCGGCGAGACTTACACCCGCGCATCAGCATTGAACGTGCATGGCGCTGGCATTCGTGCCAAAGCGGTGACCTTTGAAGAGGGTTTTATCAAATATCGCTCGCGCCTCATTGGCCTTGCCATAGCAGCCAGAAAGCAGCGCTTTCCCGATGAAGTACCCTACCAGTATGCGCCCGATGCCAATAACGCACACAAGCCCGTTTGGAACGATGCCGTCATGGCCTCACTCAAGGACTACAATCTAATGGATTTGAGTATTTAGTGACTTTAGGCTGCTTAAAGGCAACCATATCCGATAATTCTGTTGCAAAAACATCAAAGCCCCTTAAATTAAGGGGCTTTTTTATGTCTAGCCAAGAAGCGCCATCAAAAAGGCAGCGGCATTGGGTTGCCGTTAAGGGTGGCCTGGCCATCCGTCAACGTGAATGTCATTGTGTAGTTGCCTTCGTCATTCACTATGACCATTCCCTGCTGTGACAAAGCCTCTATCATGGTACCTGCTTGTTGCTCTGCGAGATCTTTAATCTCTTTATTCGTCATTTGATCGGCCGTAATTGGGGCTAGCTGTGCATCGCCCTGCAATTGGCTGATAAGTATTTTCTCGGCCACCCACAATGCCATCGATTTGTCTAAGGTTATGACGGAATCTACACCTGCTTTAGACACCCAAAACCCTGGGTCATCGAGGACATCCGGCAGGCTACCAACGCCAGTTATTTTCATCAGCATTTTTCCTGAGAAACTGCCTTCACCCACGCTGCCAGACATCTCAGTAATATTAAATTCAGGAGATGCCTGTAACTGAGGCAGTAGAACACTCTTGAACATCGCAGTCATTTGCTCGATCTCTGACGGGTTTACTGACGCGTCTTGGAACGCTGCAAAAAAACCTTTCTCTAAATTGTTAAACTCAGTTTTGAGTACTAGATCCTTTGCATTAAAATCCTCACTGGTAATCGCCTCAATGCCATAGTTCAACACCATATCCATCAACTCACCGTCACCACTTTTTTTAGTGCCTCCATCCATCACGATGTTCTTCATTCTCACCTTAGCGTTCTCGTCCATCGGCGAACCCAAGGTTATAGAGCCTATGACAAACTCAAAGGAAGAGTTGTAAAAAGCGCCCGCTATTATATTGGTCCATGAATCGTCCGAGTCTAGCATCAAGGAGACTGATTTCATTTCAAACAGTGCAGAGCCATGATCTCCGGGCATAGTCAAGGAATCCATTTGTCCTCGGTAATCTAGATGACTAGTGGACATGGAACCTCCTCCGGCCCATCCACTGAATGATAAAGACTCAGACATATCTTCATCATTGGTGTCTTTAACCATAGTAAACGCTTGAATTTCATCCGTATAATGCGCGCTACCGAGCAAGCCAACATTAATTATCAGACGATAGAGACTCTCGTCTTCACCATAGGCCACATAGTCACGCAATGTTGTCTCATCCACGTCCGCTTTTAATGCCAGTAAGCCTAGCCCTAAACCGTTAAGCGTCAGCAGGGGACCATGTTGCGCAACAATATTTAGATTGACTGAAAAATCTTCGAAAAATTCAGCGGCTTTAGGGTCTGCAGTCAGGTCACCAAATATCGCTGGATCGAGGCCAATTTTCACAGTAGCAACCGTAGAAAACCAGCTGGACTGGCTACTGACTATCGTTGCTTCATAGCCCGGAGACTCTTTTAGGGCACCCACTAAGTCATCTATTTTTTCATTGACCCCACTACCAATGATCTTTGGCCCAATCAAGCCAATCGCCGCAATGAGAGCACTCAAAATTACTATCTTTTTCATATTACATCCTTGTCAAATAATTAGTGCGGCAACCAATTACGCTACCGCTCGTAATGAACCAATTTCAATATTAACCTTATCATAAATTATTCATTAAAGTTTATCTGGCCGGGTGCATGGTAAAAGAGTTGTCTAACCTAACCCTCACCCGGGCCACTAAAATAGCGCCACTAGCAGTAATATCAATAATGTCTTTAAGACACGGCATTAATGCGATTAAAAATGAACAAGTGTTGTGACACATATTTAGACCAGTTGCGCCTCTGTGGTTTGGGTCAAAGGTAGAAAATTGAGATAGGGCAATACTTCTTATTGCTCTGTAGATAATTCAACAACACGTAATACCTCCTGTCGTTTCTTTTTTGCGCAAACCCCGTTAAAGTTAGTGTCATTAAAAAAGGAGAACAAACAGTGAAAACGTTGAGTATGCAACCTTCTCGTAGGCAGTTTATACAACAATTGGGTTTAGGCGCTGCTTGGCTAGGACTGGCCACAAATGCGCCATTGGTATTGGCCAATAGCACACATACCTTACCCTTTCGCCAAAATGCTGCGCCACTGTTGTTACATTGGAATGAAAACTCTCTTGGCATGTCACCCAATGCCTTATCAGCGGCAAAACATGCCATTGAAAACTGTGGCAACCGCTACCCAGATGCCTCTGTTGATCAATTTAAACTTAAACTGGCAGACCATCATAACGTTAAGCCTGAACAGATAATCTTTGGCAACGGTTCAACGGAGGTATTACAGGCCATTGCTACCTATGCTGCCCAAAACAACGCCACCATGGTTGAACCCTCCCCTACCTTTGGTGACCTCAACGGTTACTGTAAAGCAGAAAACCTGAAGGTTATTCAAGTACCCGTTGAGCAAAACTTTGAGATGGATATTGCCGCCCTAAAAAAACAGGCCATGGCTCAAACTGGCTCAGTGCTAATTAACATTTGTAACCCTAACAACCCCACCGGCAATATTGTTGATTTCACCACCCTGTTTGACTGGATCAACAATGCCCCAGAGACACATTTGTTTTTACTCGACGAGGCCTATTTTGACTACGCCCAAGCCAATGCCCGCTACAAAAGCGGATTAGCGCTAATTAACCAAGGCAAAGACAATGTGGTCATCACCCGCACGTTTTCTAAAGTGCATGGCATGGCTGGCATGCGTATGGGTTACGGCATTGCTACTGAAAACACAGCCCATAAAATAAAGCCTTTTGCCGCAGGGTTTAACCTAAGTGCTGCGGCCCTAGCGGC
>ENA-ORXF01000672-ORXF01000672.1-marine-metagenome-genome-assembly--contig:-NODE-672-length-23713-cov-8.257319_pt1 | contig 23713 bp, 20 predicted proteins | sample MGYA00237864_ERZ511476 | MGnify/ENA primary metagenome ERZ511476 (study PRJEB26306, sample SAMN06343908) | marine metagenome | isolation source: coastal waters | place: Atlantic Ocean: West Antarctic...
AAATTTAATTTCAAATTTAGTAAATGAAAAAACTAAATTTGCTATCAACGCACCAAGAAGCCAAGGCAATGGTAGCAATGTATAACTAGCTGCATATCCACCAACACATCCAATTAGTATACTTTTGTAACTAACCTTAAAAGCTGCTAGATATTCTTTCATTAATTTTTTTCTATTTTTAAAACTTTTTGAAAATCTAAAATATTCAATGTGTCATTTGATAAGTTTTTTGATCTTGGAATTAATTCTTGCTTAATGGTTTTAAGTATAGTTTTAGTGGTATCTACATATCCATTTAAAATACTTTGGGAATATATTGCAAATCTAATACCACACTTTTTTAAATCTTTAATAGAAAATTCTACATTCTGAGTAATATTTAGCATTAAGTTTAAATTTTTATATTTGCTAATTGCCTCCAAATCTTTTTTTGTATCAATCCCTGTAGCAAAAATTACATCCGCTCCAAGAGATTTAAATGCCTTAATTCTTTTTACGGTTTCTTTAATTCCTAAAACTGGATAAGCATCAGTTCTAGCAACAATGCCAATATCTTGCTTTTTATTTTCTTTTGCAGCTTTTACCGCGGCTTTTATTCTTTCACAAGATTCTTGAAAATTAAGTATCTTTACTTTTTCAGTTAAGGCACATTTTTTCGGAAATTCTTGATCTTCAATAATTAATGCCGCAACCCCAACATCTGCTAAATCTCTTACAGTTCGGTGTATATTGATAGTACCACCAAATCCTGTATCTGCATCCACGATGCATGGAAGACTTGTTGATCGTTGGATTTTTCTTGTAGAGTTAACTAATTCGCTCAAAGTAATGATACCAGCATCTGGATATCCATACTGCCCTGAAGATAAAGCAAAACCACCAATAAAAATAAAATTAAATTTCTCTTTTTCTATTAACTTAGCACTCAATGGATCATGACAACCAGGAGTCAAAAAAAGTTTTTTGCTACTTAAAGCTTTTTTATAATTCAGGTAATGATTTTTAGATATTTTATCCAAGTGTCTTTATTATTTTAAATTTTTATAATTTTCTATCTTTATTTCATCGTAACAATAATTTTTGTATTGAACTCTGTTTGTTTTGTAAAATTTTAGCAAATTGGGTCAATGTTTTTGAATTAAAAAACTGTTTCCACCCAGAAACATTAATTGCACCCTCAAACTCATTTTTCATATTAAATATAGGCACGGCCACACTAGCAATACTCCCCACTCTTTCTTCTGAAGTGAACGTGAATCCTTTTTTGTTAATTTCATTTATTTCTTTTTCATTTTTATCTCCAAAAGCTAATAAAATTTTACCTGTAGCGCTCACCAAAGGAAAATTAGTTCCTTCTGTTAAATGATGTGTTAGTTCGGACTCCGTATTATTGGCTCTATATAAACAAACCTTTTCATTGCCCGAACGTATCCAATAACCAGCTGATTGACGGCTTTCTTTACAAATGTTTTTTAATATTTCTCTAATCTCATACGCAATATCAAAATTAGCATTATAAACTTGAGCCATTTTCCAAGCTCCAGGCCCTAACTGATAATTACCAGTAGTTTCATTCTTAATCAAAAAATTATGCTTCATTAATGACCTGCAAATTCTAATAATAGTCGATTTATTTTGAGAAGTTATTTTTGCAATTTCTTTAAGAGACATATTATTTCGCGCCTCACTAAAGGAATTTAGAATTTGAAACGCTTTATCAATAACTTTAATTTCTGTGCTCATAGTTTTACAATGTGAAACGTAATTTTATAATATAAAATTTGTTGACAATCTACATTTATTTTGATCAATCAATATCTTCTAAATTAAACAAACTATTTAAAAAAAAGAGGAGTTCTACTAATGGCAAAAGCATTCACACCGAATATTAAGTCCGACAAAGGTAAGGGATTAACCAAATACGTAGCTGAATTTGTTTACAAAAACAAATTTACCTCCATTCCCAAAAAAGTAGTAGAGCTTGGAAAAAAACATATTTTAGATGGTTTTGGTTTAGCTTTAGCAGGATCGGTTGCTAGAACTGGAGTGTATTTATTCAAACATATCAATCAAAACTCTGCCAAAGGAAGAGCTACTGTTATTGGCTCTAAAATGAAAGTTACATCAAGATTTGCTGCTTTGGCAAATGGAGTTGGAATTCATTCTGATGATTATGATGACACTCAACTAGCAGTATTAAAAGATAGAGTATACGGTTTGCTAACTCACCCAACAGCCCCTTGTTTGCCAAGTGCTTTTGCGGAAGGTGAACTAAAGAAAATTAATGGTAAGGATTTTTTAAATGCTTACTTAATTGGAGTGGATGTTGAGTGCAAAGCTTCAGAAGCAATGTCTCCAAGACATTATCAGCATGGTTTTCATTCTACGGCAACTTGTGGAACTTTAGCATCAGCTGCTGCTGCTGCAAAAATTAGAGGATATAAAGTACCTCAAATTCAACAAAGTTTATCAATAGCTGCATCACTAAGCGCAGGTTTAAGAGAAAATTTTGGAACTATGACAAAACCATTGCATGCAGGACGTGCTGCTGAGAGTGGTGTCGTTGCTTGTGACCTAGTTGGTTTCGGCTGGTCTGCTGCAGATAAAATTTTAGAATCTCCTAGAGGATTTTTTCAAGCTCATGGTGGTGGATATGATTTAGGTTCTATTAAAGGAAAACTTGGTAAACCTTGGACTTTTGACAAACCAGGTATTTCTATCAAACCGCATCCTTGTGGATCTTTAACTCACCCTGGAATGACAAAAATGTTAGAATTAATTTTAAAGCATGATATCAAACCTCAAGACGTAGTGAAGGTAGATGTTGGTACCAACCATAATATGCAAAATGCTTTAATTCACCATAGACCCACCAATGAATTCCAAGCTAAATTTAGTATGGAATATTCAATGGCAATTCTATTGGTTCAAAGAAGAGCATACATTCCTGAATACCAAGACAAAAGAGTTAATAAACCTGACGTGCAAAACATGTTAAGAAAAATTAACTTTTACAAAAATGCTATCGCTGAAAAAGCAGGATATGATAAAATGACTACTATCATTGATATTTATTTAAAAAATGGAAAGAAAATATCTGGTAGAGGTGATTTTGGAAAAGGTAGCCCAATGATACCTATGAGCTATGATGAAGTAGCTGATAAGTTTATGGGATGTGCTGAATTTGCAAAATGGCCATTAGCTAAATCTAAAGCAATCGTAGAAACAGTAAGGAATTTAGAAAAACAAAAAGATCTTTCTAAATTAAGCAAACTGTTAACCAAGTAAGCAAATATGAAAGTCGCAATACTGGATGACTATCAAGGTGTTGCGCAAGAATTTGCTGATTGGAGTAAGCTAAATCAAAGTTGCGATATTAAAGTATTTCGTGAACCATTTGATGATGAGTCTCATGCCATTGAAAATTTAAAAAATTTCGAGGCTTTTGTAATCATGCGAGAGCGAACTCCAATTACAGCAAATTTAATCAACAATTGTCCAAACTTAAAATTCATTACTACTAGCGGGCCCAAAAATAGAGGAATAGATTTTGAGGCTACTAAAAAGAAAAACATACTTGTTTCTGGTACCAAAGTTATTCCAAGTCCTACAGCAGAGTTGACTTGGGGAATAATTTTAAGTCTTGCAAGAAATTTGAGACAAGAGACGGAGAATATGTATCAAGGATATTGGCAGACTACTGTTGGAGTTGGACTAAAAGATAAAACATTAGGAATTATTGGTTTTGGTAAATTAGGACAGCAGATTGCAAAAATTGCAAATGCATTTGGAATGAACGTAATTGCTTGGAGTGAAAATTTAAAAATTTCAGTAGCTACTGACAATAAAGCTTTGGCAGTAACCAAAGAAGAACTGCTAGAACAGTCTGATTTTATTTCAATACATTATGTATTGAGCGAAAGAAGTAGGGATTTAATCAAGTATGAGGATTTATCCAAGATGAAAAGTACTGCTTTTATAGTTAATACCTCTAGAGGTCCTTTAATAAATGAAAATGATTTAATCAAAGCTCTTGAAGAAAAAAAAATTGCGGGCGTAGGTTTAGATGTTTATGATAATGAACCTCTCCCAGAGAATCATAAATTAAGATTCTTACCTAATGCTTTTTTAACCCCACATCTTGGTTACGTAATTGAACAAAATTATGAGATATTTTATTCTCAAATGGCTGAAAATTTACAATCTTTTTTAGACGGCACACCTCAGCGCGTAATTGACGGCGATCCTTCAAAAATTATTTAAATTTAATAGAACGGTCAGAAAATAAAAATATTATTATTTAATTAAATAAATCAATATTATTTGACTTTTCGATTTTCTCTATTTTTTCTTTAATATTTTCTATTTTTTCATGATCATAGGAAAATTTAGCCAAAGAATTAAATTTTTCAAGTATTTCATTTCTAGGAATGGGATTTTCAGGCGAACCTTTTCTAAATTTTTCAGTATGAATAAATTTTTTATTATCTTTAGTTATTAATTCTATAGAAGCCATATGTCTAAATTCATGACCAAGCTTTTCGATTTCAGGATCTACTTCTGCACTTATTTTTTTCATATAATGTAGAATTTTAGGATTAGATATTTTTTCAGCACTAAATTGATCAACAAATAATTCTCCCTCAAGAGCCATTAATGCTAACCCATAATAAATATTCATCTGCGCAGATGTAACGTTGTGATTTTCGTAAGCCCAAGCGCAATGTACATAAGTAGGATGACTAATTTTTGCTTTAATTTGTTTGATATCACTAGATAAAATTTTATTATCTTTCATAATCGCCTTGAGAGAATCTAAGGCTGCATGAATACTAGTAACAGAGGAGTAAGGTTTGATTCCTGTGTTAGTACATTCCCAAACTTTTCCTAACTGATCCGTAGATCTTGCAAAATTATTCTTACCAGAAAAACTTGAGAGATAACCTCCATAATCAGCTTCAATAATATTAGAAATTCCTGTAAATTTTTTTGCAGCTAGTTCAGCTGCTAACACTCCTGCCTCAGCTGCTCTTCCTGAATGCAATCTTTTTACCATGGCACCTTCTTGAGCGGCCATCAAACCAGCACCTAACGATCCTGCAATTCCAATTGCATGTAAAGTTTGACTTTTATTTAAGTTCATTAATTTTGCTGCTGTAACAGTTGAGGCTATTGTTCCATGGGTTCCTTGAGGGTGAAATCCTCTTAATAAAAGTTCAGTTCCAGCTGCTGAACCTACGCGAGTAGCTACTTCATATCCAGCTACAACAGCAGTTAAAAAATGTTTACCACTTACATTTTTAATTTTCTCAGAAACATTAATGGAAACAGGTATTATGATAGAATTTGGATGCAGAATAGATTCCCTATGAATATCATCTGACTCAAATCCATGTCCTGCTGTTGAATTGATTAAGGTGGCATTTAACAAGGAAGTTTTGATACCAGTTCCTATGATTGTGCACTCCTGGATATCTGTATTGTTTAATACAACTTCCATTAATGTTTTAGTCCATGGCAATGTATTTCCATGGATACAACAACCCACTCCATCTAAAAAAAGAAGCTTGATATGCTCTAAAACTTTTTTGGGAATATCTTCAAAAGTTAAATTTGCAGAAAATTCAGAAAGGATTTCAGTAGTATTATTTCCTTTCATCTTATTTCAGAATTTTCCAAATTCCCTCAGATGTTGCTAAGGTTTTTCCATTTGATTTTAGTTCACCCTGCATAAAAATAAGAGACTTTGTTTTCCTTTTAATTTTAGCATAACCAATAATTTCTTCACCTACCCTAGATCCAGAAATAAATTTTATATCCAATGTAATTGTTGCAGCAATTCCATCTATTACTTGATGTGCAGCCGTTCCCATTCCAGAATCTAATACAGACATTATATAACCACCATGTGTAACTCCCGCTGCATTCATATGAAAATCCTTTAATGTAGTTTTATATTCATATTCATCATCTGAAATTTTTTTAAACTCCAACCCTCCGTTATGGAGCATAAATCCTACTTTACTAATATTTTTAAATTCTTTTGACATAGCTTATCTCTCCTCCTTAAATGTTAGTGCCTTACCATTGTTACAAAATCTTTTTCCAGTCGGTTTAGGCCCATCATCAAAAATATGGCCATGGTGACTACCACATTTTTTGCAGTGGTACTCCGTTCTAGGATAACCCAACAATTCATCTGTTTTAGTTTCAAAAACATTTTCAAAACTTTTAAAAAAAGACGGCCAACCACTACCACTGTCATACTTCATATCTGAGCCAAAAAGTTTTTGATCACAGCCTGCACAATGATAAAAACCTTTTCTTTTTTCATCATTAAGTCCACTACTACCAGGCATTTCAGTGCCTTCTTCTCTCATAATTAAAAATTGCTCCGGCTCTAGTTCTTTAGCCCATTCACTATTTGTTTTTTTCATAGATTGATAATATAGTAATATTAATTAAAATTAATCAATTATGTTTAAATATTTTTTGCTATTTTTTTTATTCTGCTCCTTTTCCAATGCCACTTCTCACAACGTTGAATTGATTAAAAAAAAAACAAAAACCGCTATAGAAAAAGTTAAAGAAACATCAAAAAAAAAAACGAAAGCTGCTATAGAAAAAGTTAAAGAAACATCAAAAGAAGAGTTCAATCAAGTTAAGGAATTCCAAAAACAAAAGAATCAAGAAGGCAAAGAGCAAAACAAAAAAAATTTAGAAAAACTTAAATCTTTATTTAAAATTTTTAAAAACTAATTCAATCTTATAATAAAGTGATTTATATTGTAAAAAAAATTATTAGATATTGTAATAATTATTACTGTAGATATAAAGTTTAAAATATATTTTATGAAAAATTCTTACGATGTCATAGTAGTCGGAACTGGAAATGCAGCTTTGACTGCTGCTTTGTCAGCATCAGACAATGGAGCTAAGAAAATTTTAGTTATTGAGAAAGCTTCAAAAAAAGAAAGGGGTGGAAATAGCAGATACACGAATGGAGCTTTTCGCTTTGCTTATAAAGGATATTCCGATTTAAAAAAAATTATACCTGCCTTAAAAAATTCTAATAGTATTGATTATGGAAAATACACCACAGCAGATTTCATGAAAGATATGAAAAAAGTTACGAATGGAAAGACAGACAAATCTTTATCTAAAATTTTAACAGGTAACAGCTTTGAAACAATTCATTGGCTTAGCAAAAAAGGTTTAAAATTTACCCCAATTGAAGGAAGACAATCTTTTGTAGTTGACGGTAAAATGAAATATTGGGGAGGCTTAACATTGGAAGTTGCTGGTCAAGGAGAAACATTGGTTGATTCACTGTTAAAAATTGTAGAAAAGCATAAAATTAAAATTCAATATGATAGCGCCGCAGTCGATCTTGTGTGTGAAGAAAATAGTGTATCAGGGGTAGAGATATTAAATAAAAACAAAATTGAAAAAATTTATGCGAAGTCTGTTGTTTTGGCGTGTGGAGGCTTTGAATCTAATCCTGAGATGAGAACAAGATATTTAGGTCCGGGGTGGGACATGGCAAAAGTTAGAGGAACTAAACATAATACTGGTGATGGACTAAATATGGCATTTAAAGTTGGAGCTTCAGCTTTTGGTAACTGGTCTGGTTGTCACGCAGTTTTTCATGACTTGAACGGTCCAGAATATAGTGATTTAAAAATCAGCAATAAATATCGTAAAATTAGTTACCCATGGGGAATTGTTCTAAATGCTGATGGAGAACGATTTGTGGATGAGGGTGAAGATTTTAGAAATTTCACATATGCAAAATTTGGAAAAGAGGTAATCAAACAACCCAATCAATTAGCTTGGCAAATTTTTGATAAAAAAGTCAGATCCATGCTGTATAGTGAGTATGATGTAAAATCTGCAACCATGGTTAAGGCTAACACTCTTGAGGAATTAGTAAAAAAACTAACAGGGGTAAATAGTCAGAAAGCTCTAGATACTATTAAAGAATACAACAATTCTATTAATGATGTAAAATTTAATCCGACGATTAAAGATGGGAAAAGCACAGCTGGGTTAAAAATAAATAAAACCAATTGGGCAAACAAAATAGATACATCTCCTTTTTACGCATATGGGGTTACATGTGGAATTACTTTCACTTTTGGTGGTTTAAGAATTAATGACAAGGGACAAGTTTTAAATAAAGTTATGAAACCTATTAAAGGGTTGTATGCTGCTGGTGAAATGGTTGGTGGGATATTCTACTTTAATTATCCAGGTGGAAGTGGACTAACATCTGGAGCAGTGTTTGGAAAACTTGCTGGAAAATTTGCAGCAAAACATTAAAATGGAGACTTCACTCCCAATGTTTCTCCCAATTCATTAAGATCCTTTATTATATCTGCTGAAAGTACGATTCCTTTCTTTTTTATCATTTGTTCTTTTCTATACTCTGGTTCACCAGGATGGAGAATTTCTTTGAAATTTTTGGCAAGTTTTAATTTTTTTACTTTTTTAATTCCATATTCCATTTTTTTTAAAAATTGATTTTTATTTTGAAAAAGATCTGCTTTTAAGCAAATCATAAAATGCCCAACATTTGCTGGTCCAGAAAAGTTATTGCCAAATTGATTTTTTATATTTCCACCATGGTTAGCTCCAGTAAAAATTCCTCCTATGATATCCATCATCCAAGATATACCTGCACCTTTCATTCCACCAAAGGGTAGCATAATTCCTTCAAAAGCCTTTGCTCCATCATTTGTAGGTTTTCCAAATTTATCAAGTGCTAGTCCAAAAGGTATTTTTTTCCCACTCTTTGCAGCAAATTTTAGTTTCCCCCTGGCAACTGCTGAACATGCCATATCCAAGATAAAAGGTTTATTTTTGTTCGCAGTTGGACTTCCAAATGCGAATGGAGCCGTACCAAAATGAGCAGCCATTGCACCATGAGGAGGTAATGCAGGAGAGGATGCGGTGAACACCCAAGCTATGCAATCATTTTTGGTAGCAATTTCCAAATAGTTTGCAGCCATTCCAAAATGGTTACTATTGTAAATCCCAGCTATGCCTACCCCATATTTTTTTGCTACTTTCACGCATTCATTCATAGCAATATCTGACGTTACAAAGCCCAACCCATTGTTTCCATCTACATGCAGAATATTTCTCTGAATTTTTTTAATTTTAATTTTTGGTTTTGGGTTTGCAACTTTCTTTAAAATTCTTTGACAATAAATAGGAGTTCTCACTACTCCATGTGACCAGACACCCCGCACATCTGCTCGAACGAGACCTTTTGCAACAATGGAAGCATGTTTTTTGGAAAGTTTACACTTTTCATAAATAGTAGAAATAAATTTTTCTAACTTTTCGGGTTTTATTTTATAATCTTTTTTTATGCTCATCGAGTATTTTGTATGTTTTTTTGGTTAACACATCTGTACGTGTTGCATTAACATTGGCATATGTCCAATATATTTTTAAATTATTTTTTTTTTTATTTATAAATCGATGAGGTACTTTTGCTGGGATCCAACAAACCTCACCTTCTTTAAGAGTATATTTTTTTTTATTTATTTCAGCTAACGCAGTTCCTTCAAGAACGAAAACAGCCTCTTCGCAGTTGTGATAATGTAAATTAATGGATTTATTTTTAGGAATAAGTGTTGTCCCGCTAATCATAGATTTAGATCCAGAATTTTTATTAACGAAAATTTTAGTGATCACAGTTCCAAATCTTTTTATTGATTTAATTTTTTTTTCTTTAAATATAACAGGTTTTTTATGTAACATTTTCTTTAAATTAATTCATATTATTATATAATATAATTATAAATGAAGAATCTTAAATTTTTAGTATTAGAAGGTGATGGTATTGGGCCGGAAATAACCAAATCATCAATTGATGTTTTAAAGGAAGCATTAAATATTTTTAATTTAAAAGTAGACTTGATTTATGAGGATATTGGATTTGCATCGTACAAAAAACATAAAACAACTTTTAGAAATGAAATTTTGCAAATAGCAGAAAAGTGCGATGGCATTATACTTGGCACGTGTTCGCATAACGACTACCCTCCAACTAACGAAGGAGGGCTAAATCCTTCTGGAGTTATTAGAAAATATTTTGAGCTCTATGCCAATGTACGACCAGCTAAAAATAGACTGGGAAAATCTACTAGATTTCCGATGGGAATAGATTGCATTATAATGAGAGAAAATACAGAAGGTTTTTATTCAGATCGTAATATGTATCTAGGTGTTGGAGAGCTTATGCCAACAAAAGACGTGGCCATATCAATAAGAAATATTACTAGAAAAGGGTCCATGCGTATTGCAGAAACTGGATTTCAATATGCACAAGAAAGAAGGAAAAAACTAGTCGCAATCCACAAGGCAAATGTTTTGAGATATTCAGACGGTCTTTTTTTAGAGTGTGCACGAGAAGTGTCGAAGAAATACCCAGAAGTAGAATATAAAGAGCAAATTGTAGATTCCATGTCTGCATTAATAATAAGAGATCCATCAGTCTTTGATGTTATTTTAACTACCAACTTGTTTGGAGACAACTTGTCGGATGCTGCATCTGAGATTGCAGGAGGCCTCGGTCTTGCAGAGTCAATTAATGCAGGTGATAATTTCTGCATTGCACAGGCCCAGCATGGCTCAGCCCCTGACATTGCTGGAAAAAATATTGCAAATCCAGTTTCGCTTATTGGATCAACGGCAATGTTGTTAGATTGGCTAGGTAAAAAAAATAATAATCCTATACTAAAAGAGATTGCTGAGTTAATTGAAAATACAATTGACAAAACAATTGGTAATTCTGAAACTAGAACTTTAGATATCGGTGGAAAATTATCTACAACAGAGTTTACTAAAAAAATAATTGAAAATTTAAAAACATAAATTAAATTATTATCATGGAAGTATTAAAAAAAATTATTACAGAGTCTTGCGTTTGGAAGGTTTCAGATTTTAAAAATGAAAAAGAATGGACATATAGTTTTACAGAAAAAGAAATTTTTGAATTAGAAGAAGCAGCAAAAATATTAATTAGCAAAGGTTTAGCGCCAACTTCATTTTCTAAAGAAGATTTTATTTTAGATACTTTGAAGGGTACCTTAAGCGAGCAATTAGATATTTTGCAACAAGGTCGTGGATTTATAAGATTAAGAGGTTTGGAGCCAAAAAAATATGATTCATTAACTATTCAGACTATTTATTGGGGTATATGTAGTCATCTCGGAATCGGCATACCGCAGAATTCAAAAGGAGAATTGATGAGCGGGGTCAAAGACTATGGAGATAAAATCGTTAGTGAAAATCCATATCGAGATGGAATTCGATTACACCGTACTACTGCTAAGATAGATGCACATACAGATAGTTGTGATCATGTTGCCTTATTGTGCGTTCGAAGAGCAAAAGAGGGTGGAGAGAGCGGAGTGATTAGTGCGCTAACTATTTATAATGAGATATTAAAAAATAAACCAGAGTATTTAGAACCTTTGTGCAAAGGTTTTTTTATTGATTTAATTGGTAAAGGAAAAACAGAAAAAGAATTAAGTTCGCACCTAATTCCAGTATTTAGTTATTTCGGTGGTAAGATGTGTTCAAGATTTAACAAAAGTCAGATTGAATTGGGAGCTGAAAAACATACAGGTGGTTTGGACTCTTTAAGCCAAGAGGCAATAGAGTATTTACAGCATTTAACAGAGCAAAAAGATTTTCATTTAAAGATGATGTTAGAGGAGGGTGATATTCAGGTTTTAAACAATAGAGTTACATATCACACAAGAACCAAAGTGATTGACCATGAGGATTCAAGCAAAAAAAGATTGCTTTACCGAGTGTGGTTGAACGCACCTCAACCTAGACCAATGGCTCCAGAGTTTGCTAATCAATTAAACACTGGCGAGCGTGGCGGTGTTACAAAAAGAATTCTATAAAATTTGAATAATCTACATCCAACAGACACAAAAGAACTCAATATAAAAAATCACAAATGTTTTTTTGTTGGAGGAGTGAAGCAAAAAATCGAAAACAAGGAGGTTATTAAAGGCACGATGTATGTCGAGCAATTGACCCCAAAAGATTTAAAACCTAATCATAAAATTATTCTTATTCATGGAGGGGGCCAAACAGGAGTTGGTTTTTTAGGGACTCCAGATGGAAGAAGAGGTTGGGCCCATGATTTTTTATTGGCTGGATTTGAAGTCTTTGTAGTAGATCAGCCAGGTAGAGGACGGTCAGGATATTCAAACAAACTTTATGGAGAATATATTGATCGCGAGTTAGATTTGGATGATTGTGAAAGAAGATTTACCGCAATGAAAGATTTAGGAAATTGGCCTCAAGCTAAATTACACTCTCAGTGGCCAGAAAGTGGAAAAAGAGGAAATAAAATTTTTGATCAATATATGGCTTCTCAAGTTAATACCATGACTGATAGAATAGAAACTGAAACAATGTCTAGAATTGCTTTGGCAGATTTATTAGATCTTATTGGGCCAGCTTTTGTTTTAGGACACAGTCAAGGTGGACCATTCTGTTGGTTAGCTGGAGATGTTAGGCCAGAAAAAGTTTTAGGTTTATTAGCTATTGAACCTAACGGACCTCCCTTTTTCAATGTTGCTTATGGCGGACACGTTCAATCACACATAAAAAACTCAAAAACAGATAAAAAAAGAGAGGGAGATAAAGACTGGTATATTACCGCTTCAAAACCAGACAGACCAGGCGGAATTACCTACTCATCTTTAACATTTGATCCTCCTTTAAAAGACAATGAGGTTTTGGTCTCTGAGTTAGATCAGGGTTCAACAAATGATAATTTAGTTCAATGTTATCTACAAAAGGAACCAGCAAGAAAATTAACTAATCTTAAAAAAGTTCCTATTTTAATTTTATCTGCAGAAGCCTCTTACCATTCACCTTATGACCATGGCACTAGCAATTTTTTAAATCAAGCGGGAGTGAAGCATGACTTCTTCAGATTAGAAGATAGAAATATAAAAGGAAATGGTCACATGATGATGTTAGAAAAGAATAATCATGAAATAGCCGATTGTTTGTTGAATTGGATGTATTCAAAAATTGAAAATTTAAAATAATTTTTAAAAACAAGTTTATTTTTAAGCTCGAAAGCGCTAAAAAGTAAACATAACTGCTATTTACCTATAATTTAAAATTATTTACATTTGGTTTAATATTTGATTAGTTAAACATTCTTAAATTTAATAGGGGAAAAATAAATGTTAAAAAAAATGATAGCAGTTTTAACTGCTTTAGTATTTTCAGCATCTGCAGCATTTTCTGTAGATTACTCTGGAAAAACAATAACAATATGGGTACCATTTAAAGCGGGTGGAGGTACTGATGCAGTCGCAAGAGCTCTTACTGCTCCTTTGTCAGCAAACTTGCCTGGAAATCCTGCAGTCGTTGTGAAAAATATGACTGAAGGTGGTGGAATAGGATCAGTAAACACTTACGTAGCGAAACACGGTAAGGATAAAGATGGATTAGTTGTTTTGGCTACATCTGGATCAACTCAACTTCCGTTTCTTTTTAAAGACAAAAGAGTCAGATATGACTACAAAAATTTTGTTGCAGTACATGGTGCTGGAACAGGTGGAGTAGTTTATGTGAGAAGTGATCTTGGCGTTAAAGATATCGTAAAGGATTTTGACAAATTAAAAGGTTCAAAACTATTTTACGGATCACAAGGAATTAGCTCATTAGATGCAGTTCCAGCTTTGGCTTTTGATATGCTAGGATTGCCCGTGAAACTTGTTTACGGAATGAAAGGTAGAAAAGGTGGTAGAGCTGCAATTATGCGTGGGGAAACTACTATTGACTATCAAACTAGTTCTTCTTACAACAAACACATCAAACCTTTAGTTGCTAAAGGAGAGATGGTTGCATTAATGTCTTGGGGAGTTCAAAAGGGAAATAAAATTGTTAGAGACCCAAACTATCCAAACCTACCATCATTTACAGAAGTTTATGAGAAGGTAACTGGAAAAAAACCTGGCGGAAAAGAATTCCAAGCTTGGTCTGCAATGTTTTCAGCAGGATTTACTACACAAAAGTTTTTAGTATTACCTAAAGGAACTAAAAAAAGTGTAATTAAAACTTGGCAAAAAGCAGCTGCAGGAATTGTTGCTAATCCAGCAACAATGAAAGTTCTTAATGGAAAACTGGGTAAGTACCCTCATTTCATTGGTGACAAAGATTTAAAAGTAGCTCTTAAGAAAGCCTCTTCAATGAAGGGAAGCACTTATAGCTTTTTAAAAGACTGGTTAGCTAGTAAAAAATAGTAATATTTTTTAGAAAAAATTGGGGAGTTATCTCCCCAATTTTAACAATCGAATTCTCTAAACATTTTGTTATAATTAAATGATTGAATCCTTGTTAAGTGCTTTTGTTACCATAGTATCTGGATCTTCAATCTTCTATTTGATAGCAGGTGTTTTAATTGGTTTAGTAGTCGGTGTTATTCCTGGGTTTGGAGGAACAGTAGGCTTATCTCTTTTATTGCCGTTTGTATTTGGAATGGAGCCTATATCTGGGATTGCGATGATGATGGGCTTGCTGTCAGTTGTTGCAACTTCCGACACTTTTCCTGCAGTTTTAATAGGTGTTCCCGGGTCTGTTTCTGCTCAGGCTACGGTGATGGACGGCTTTCCACTTGCAAAAAAAGGACAGGCTGCCCGGGCTTTGTCAGCTGCTTTTTTTTCTTCACTATTTGGTGGTTTATTTGGAGCTGTTTTACTTACAATGATCATACAAATTGCAAAGCCAATAATTTTAGCTTTTGGAACTGGAGAAATGTTTATGCTTGCAGTTTTTGGAATTACAATAGTTGGAACTTTAACTGGAGCTAGTATTTTTAAGGGATTAGTAGCTGCTTGTTTAGGTTTAATTATTGGTGCTATCGGAATTTCGCCAGGCTCATCTGAGTATAGATTAGATTTAAGTAATTTTTTGGAGGTTCAAACTCCGATTGTGATGTATTTAGGAAATGGTCTTCCTTTGATGGTTATTGCAATTTCAATATTTGCATTACCAGAGATTGTAGAGTTGTTGAGATCAAATAAGGCAATTTCTGAAAAGGCAGAATTAGAAGCCTCTGGCTGGTTAAGAGGATTTAAAGATTTCATGGCAAATAAATGGCTAGTGCTAAGATGTTCTTTTTTAGGAAGTTTTATTGGACTAATTCCGGGCATCGGTGGTTCTTGCATAGATTGGATTAGTTATAGTCATGCAAAGACTTCAGTTAAGAATAATGAAGAATTTGGAAAGGGAGATATAAGAGGAGTCATAGGACCCGAATCTAGCTCAAACTCTAAAGAAGGGGGAGCTTTAATTCCAACATTACTTTTTGCAATACCAGGTTCTGGTGGAACTGCTGTTTTAATGGGTGGCTTAATATTACTAGGCGTAGATCCCGGAATACAATTAATCACTAATCGATTAGATTTGGTTTATACGATTATTTGGTCGCTTGCGATTGCAAATATATTTGGTGCATTGATTTGTGTTGCTCTAGCTAAGCCAATTTCATCACTTACAACTATTAATTTTACAATTCTTGCGCCTTTCTTAATTTCATTGATACTTTTTGCTATTTACAACTCAACACGAGCTTGGGGTGATCTTGGTTTTGCAATGTTGATTGGAATCATAGCAATTTTTATGAAAAGATTTGATTATTCTAGAGTCGCTTTGATGATTGGTTTTGTTTTGAGTGACGGTATCGAAACTAATCTTTATCAAACTATACAATTTTATTCTTTACAGGAGCTATTTTTGCGCCCCATATTTTTAGTTTTGATAGCGGTATGTATTTTGTCAGTTTTATCTGGTTTAAAAATTATAGATAAAGCTAAAAAGTTAAATCAAGAAAAAAAAATTACAAATTATACAAAAAAACCACAGTTATACTTTTCAATTTTAATGCTTTTTATAGCATGCTATACCATTTGGGCATGCAAAGACCTTGGCTTTCTTGGAAAAGTGTTTCCCCAAGGAGTTGGAATTGCAATGTTAATTTGCTCTTCAATATTAACTTATCAAATATTATTTAACCGAAAAGAGAGTATTGTTTTTTATGATTCTGAATCAAGCTTGGGAACTGATAAGGAATTAAAACCTTTTTGGTTACCAATTTTTTGGTTTATTTTACCTTTATTTATAGCAATGATCATAGGTTTTTACATTGCAATTGGTCTATATGTTTTTTGGTTTTTATACAAAATTGCAGAAGTGAAATTGTCATTGTGTATTGTGTCTTCAATTTCCATTTGGATTGCGCTTGGTATTATATCTCATTTTATGGTGATGGATTTTGCACCCGGAATTTTACAAGCATACTTTGAATTACCGTGGCCTATTAATTAATTAAGAAAGAACAAAAATTATGACTGATCAAATAAAAATACCTTGCTTATTTATGAGAGGCGGAACCTCTAGAGGTCCTTATTTTTTAAAATCAGACCTACCTCAGAATGTGGACAAAAGAGATAAAACTTTATTAGCTGTTATGGGCTCTCCGGATATAAGACAAATTGATGGATTAGGAGGTGCAGATCCAGTCAAAAGCAAAGTAGCTATTGTTTCGAAGTCTGAAGAAGAAAATATAGATGTGAATTACTATTTTGCACAAGTTAAAATTGACGAGCCAATTATTGATACAAAACCTTCTTGTGGAAACATGCTCGTAGGTGTTGGACCTTTTGCCATTGAGCGAGGCTTAGTTAAAGCTGAAGATGGACAAACAAAAGTTATCATCCGAGATAAAAATACTGGAATGAAAATTGAAGAAATTGTTCAGACACCGGGAAAAGAAGTTTCTTACGATGGAGACTTTAAAATAGACGGGGTTCCAACACCTGGCACACCCGTTGAATTAAGATTTATGGATACAATTGGGGCAAAAACTAAAAAATTATTTCCTACAGGAAATTTAATAGATGAAGTTAACGGAATAAAATGCACGCTAGCAGATGCCGCTATGCCAGTTGTCTTTTGCAGAGCCAAAGATTTTGGACTTAGTGGAAATGAAGATCATTTAGAATTAAATAAAAATCAAAAATTAATTGATGATTTAAATAAAGTTAGAATTGAAATGGGAAGAAGAATTGGATTTGGAGATGTCAGCAAATCAGTTATTCCAAAAATAGCTATTATATCTAAGTCAGACAAAGGATCTATAAAATCAAGATATTTTATGCCCTGGAGTTGTCACAATGGTTATGCAATTACTGGCTCAATTTGTTTGGCCGCAGCATCTAAATCCAAGGGTACAATTTGTTCTGAATATTATGAGGATTATTCAAATAACGGAAATTTTGAAATAGAGCATCCGACAGGTATTTCTAAAATCAAGGTAGAAGTTGATTATAATGAAAAAAATGAAATTAAGAATTTAATTTGTAGCACTACCAGACATGCAAGATTAATTATGTCGGGAGATGTTTATATAAAAAAAAGCTTAGTTGAGTAATGAATTTACTTTTAAAAAATAAAAAGTGCATTGTTACTGGAGCAAGCCAAGGTCTAGGGAGGGCTATTGCTTTAATACTTGCATCAGAGGGATGTGATCTCATTCTAGTTTCTAGAAGAAAAAAACCACTACAAGAAGTGGAAAATAAAATTATAAAAAAATACAAAGCAAATGTTTCTATCCTTTCCATGGATGTAACATCTAAAGATGCAGATGCTAAAATTAAAGACTTTGCTTTAAAAAAAATGGGTTCTATCGACATTTTGATTAATTCTGCAGGAGGCTCAAGACCAACAACTTGGGATGCTCCCGAAACTTTTTGGGAAGAGGGTATGGCATTAAATTTTACAGCTTTAAGAAAATTAACTACTAAAATCATTCCTATTATGAAAAAAAATAAATGGGGAAGAGTTATCAATATCACAGGCTCTGTTGAGCCTAGAGAGGTTAATATAGCAAACGCGGCTAAGTCTGCTGTTCATGCCTGGTCCAAAGGTTTATCAAGAGTTGTCGCCAAGGACGGCGTAACAATTAATTGCATATCACCAGGAAGATTGAAAACTGAACAAATTTTAAAAAAAAGACATCCAAATTTAAAAGAAAGAAAAAAATTCATCAAAGAAAATATTCCTGTGGGGTATTTCGGAGAACCGGAAGATTTAGCATATATTGTTGTTTTTCTTTCATCTCCTTTAGCTAGATATGTGACAGGAGAGATTGTTCATGTTGACGGGGGAATGAAAAAATTTGCTCATTAATTAAGAATCATTATCAATTAAATTAAGCTACTAGGTAGAAATTGTTAAAAAAATCTATTAAATCTTGCAATCATTCTAATTAATCTTTATTCATCTTCTTCAATGAAAAGTAAAAATTCTTTTAATTCTCTTTCAAAACTTACCACGGGTAATAAAGAGTATAATTATTATAGTTTAGCAGAGGCTGAAAAAAATGGTCTTGAGGGAATTAGTAAACTTCCAAAATCTTTAAAAGTTTTATTAGAAAATCTTCTTCGATATGAGGATGATGTCTCGGTTGGTAAAAACCAGATTCTAGCCATGAAAGAATGGCTAAATACCAAAACCTCTAATACCGAAATTGCATATAGACCAGCACGAGTTTTGCTACAAGATTATACAGGGATTCCAGCTGTTGCAGATCTTGCAGCAATGAGGGATCTGTTTAAGAAAAAAAACAAAGATCCCAATAAAGTTAATCCTTTATCCGCAGTTGACTTGGTAATTGATCACTCTGTTCAAGTAGATACGAATGCGACTAAAGATTCATTAGAAAAAAACGTTAAAAGAGAATTTGAACGAAATGGAGAAAGATACGAATTTTTAAAATGGGGTGCACAAGCTTTTGACAATTTTAGACTTATTCCACCAGGAACGGGAATTTGTCATCAAGTAAATTTAGAATACTTGTCCAAAGTAGCGTGGACTACAACACACGACGGAGAAGAATATGTCTATCCTGATACATGTGTTGGAACAGACAGTCATACAACTATGGTTAATGGTCTTTCTGTTCTAGCTTGGGGTGTTGGCGGAATTGAAGCTGAGGCAGGTATGTTAGGTGAGCCGGTATCTATGCTGATACCAGAAGTTATTGGATTTGAAGTCACAAATAAAATGCCAGAAGGAACCACAGCAACAGACTTGGTTTTAACTGTAGTAAAGCAATTAAGAGACAAAGGAGTAGTTGGAAAGTTTGTAGAATTTTATGGAGAAGGACTAAAAAATTTAACATTAGCAGATAGAGCTACCATAGGTAACATGGCGCCTGAGTATGGAGCTACTTGTGGTTTTTTTCCTGTTGATGAGGAAACATTAGAATATTTAAGATTTTCTGGAAGAGATGAAGAGACAATTAAGTTAGTAGAAGACTATGCAAAAGCACAAGGACTTTGGGCAAGTGATGATATTGTATTTACAGATACGGTTTCATTGGACATGTCTACGATAGTGCCAACTATTTCAGGACCTAAAAGACCTCAAGATAAAGTGTTATTAACGGAAGCTTCTACAGACTTTAAGAAAGTTTCAAAAGAAATTATTAAAAGAGAAGAGCCAAAAACTGTAGAGGTAAAAGGTGCTAATCATTCATTGTCAGACGGTGATATTGTTATTGCAGCAATAACCTCATGTACAAATACTTCAAATCCAAAGGTTTTGATCGGAGCAGGACTTCTGGCAAAAAAAGCAGACGAACTCGGCCTTACTGTAAAACCTTGGGTTAAAACTTCGTTGGCTCCAGGATCTCAAGTAGTTACAGATTATTTAAATAAAGCTGGACTAAGTCCTTACTTGGATAAATTAGGTTTTAATTTAGTAGGTTATGGTTGCACAACTTGCATTGGAAACTCTGGTCCATTAGCAGACAATATTAATAATGCTATCTTAGATAATGATCTTTTGGTTACTTCAGTTTTGTCAGGAAATAGAAATTTTGAAGGAAGAATTAGCCCTGTTGTAAAAGCAAATTATCTTGCCTCGCCGCCATTAGTGGTTGCTTATGCAATAGCAGGAAATATGAATTTTGATATGTACAAAGATTCTTTGGGTAAAAGCAAAGAGGGAAATGAAGTTTATTTAAAAGATATTTGGCCAACAAACAAAGAAATAGAAGACACTCTTCTTACTTCTTTGAATGCGGATATGTTTAAAAGCAGATATGAAAATGTTGCTCAAGGTCCTAAAGAATGGCAGGATATCAATATAGAACCTGGAAGTATTTATGAGTGGGACGATGGTTCATCTTATGTAAAAAGACCTCCTTTTTTTGATAACATGACCGACGATCCGGAAGGATTTAAAGAGATCAAGGACGCAAGACCGCTAGTAATTTTAGGTGATAGCATAACAACAGATCATATTTCTCCAGCAGGATCAATTCCAAAAGACAGTCCTACAGGAGATTATTTTATGAAATACCAAATTCAACCAAAAGACTTTAACTCTTATGGCGCCAGACGTGGAAATCATGAAGTAATGATGAGAGGTACTTTTGGTAATATAAGAGTAAAAAACGAGATGGCTCCTGGCACCGAAGGTGGATTTACAAAAATCTATCCTGAAGGAAAAGATGCAACAATTTTTGATGCTGTTACGGAATATAAAAAAAGAGGAACGCCTCTTGTTGTATTTGGCGGCAAACTTTATGGATCTGGATCTTCTAGAGATTGGGCGGCAAAAGGTTCTCAACTACTTGGAATTAAATTAGTGATCGTAGAGAGTTTTGAAAGAATTCACCGATCAAACTTAGTTGGAATGGGAATATTGCCATTGGAATTTACACAAGGAATGGATCGTCTCAAATTAAACCTAAAGGGATCTGAATTAGTAACAGTTTTAGGAATTGAAGAAGGAGTGAATCCAAAACAAATAGTTAAAGTAGAAATTAAATATGCAGATGGAACAGCCAAAACTATAGAAACTGTATGTAGAATAGATACAGCAAGTGAAATTGAGTACTATAAGAATGGTGGAATTTTACAATACGTTTTGAGAAATATGCTATAAGTCTTTTGAGCTAGAGACAAATGGAAAATAAATTTACAAAGTTAAATATAGAAAACCATGAATTCGATATAGCGGATATTTCAGCTATTAAAGGAATTGAACAATTACCTTTTTCTTACAGAATTTTAATAGAAAATATTCTGAGGCAACAGATAAATGGAAACAATATAAATGCCCAAGAGCAAATTCAAAATATCTTAGATTTTAAAGTTGGCAAAGCTATTAACTTTATGCCAAATAGAATACTGAGCCATGATATACTTGGAAAAGTTATGCTTGTAGATTTTCTAGCTTACAGAGAGGCTTTAGCAAAAAAAGGTATTGATCCGAAAGACATTCAGCCAAAAGTTCCAATTGATTTAGTTATAGACCACTCGTCCCAAGTTGATTTTTTTGGAACAGAACAATCTAGAATAGACAATTTAAAAAAAGAATATGAAAGAAATTCAGAAAGATTTTCTTTTTTAAGATGGTGTTCAAAAAATTTAAAAAATGTAAAAGTAGTTCCTCCTGGAGTTGGAATTTGCCATCAAGTAAATATTGAGTATTTAGCAAAAGTTGTTTGGTTAGACAAAAACACACTTCATCCAGATACATGTATAGGAACAGATAGTCATACACCGATGGTTAATGGAATTGGAGTGATGGGCTGGGGTGTTGGTGGAGTAGAAGCAGAAATTGCCATGTTTGGAAAATCTTTACCAATTACAATTCCTGAAGTCATTGGCGTTAATTTAAAAAGTGAATTGAACGAAGGTATAACTTCAACAGATTTAGTTTTAAATATTACTGAACTTTTGAGAAAGAATAAAATAGTTGGTTGTTTTGTAGAGTTTTATGGAGAAGGAGTAGAAAAGCTTACGGTAGGTGAAAGAGCAACCATTTCAAATATGGCCCCAGAATATGGAGCAACTAATGTTTTATTTCCTGTCGACGAGTCAACTATTGATTATTTAGAAATGACAGGAAGAGAACCTAAGCATATCAATATTATTCGGGAATACTCAAAGCACCAAAAATTATGGAGAAACATCACTGACACTCCAAATTATTCTAGAAATTTAGAGTTAGATTTAAGTTCTATAAAACCTTGTGTTGCCGGACCTAAAAATCCAGAGGATAAAGTTAATCTAGATATTTTTTCTTCAAAAGCAAATAGTCATTCACAAGAGCTTTATAAAAAAGATTTAAGAGAAGATAATTTCAAAGTTCCAAATTTAGGATTTGAAATAAAAGATGCAGATATTTTAATTGCCGCGATTACCAGTTGTACAAATACTGCAAATCCTAATAATGTAATTGCAGCAGCTCTTGTAGCTAAAAATCTTGTAAATTTAGGACTAAAAAAAAATAAAAAAGTAAAAACGTCTTTTGCACCAGGTAGTAAAGTTACAGCAGAAATATTAAAAAAAAGTGGCTTACAATCATACTTGGATCAATTAGGTTTTAATGTAGTTGGTATTGCATGCACAACTTGCAATGGTAGCTCAGGACCACTACACACTGATATTGCAGAAACTATTGAAGATAACAAAATTTTTTCTGTTGCGCTTCTATCTGGAAATAGAAATTTTCAAGGTAGAATTCATCCAAACATAAGAGCTTCATATTTGGCCTCCCCAGCCCTGATAGTTCTATTTTCAATTCTGGGTTCTATAAAAAAAGACTTATTTAAAGATTCACTTGGCTTAGATAAAAATAATAAAGAAATCTTTTTTAAGGATGTTTGGCCTACCAATAAAGAAATTAACGAAGTTGTTAAAAGTTTTTACAATCCAAAAATATTTATTGAAAAATATTCTGAAATTGATGATGGTGGTGAGCTATGGGAAAAGCTAAACGTTAGCAAAAGTGAAAACTACGAATGGTCAGAAAAAAGTACTTTTATAAAAAAACCTCCGTATCTTGAAATTGCCAATTATGCCAATATTGAACTAAAAAATATAAATTCCGCAAGACCAATTGCATTATTTGGAGACTCGGTAACAACAGATCATATATCACCATCAAGTGTAATTACTAAAGGCACTGCAGCTTGGGATTATCTAGAAGGACTTGGTTTGGATAGTAAAGATTTTAGTAATTTTTTAACCAGAAGAGCTAATCATGAAATTGTAAGTAGGTCCTCATTTGCTAGTTTAAGATTAAGAAATTTAATGACTCCTAATTCAGAAGGTAGTTTTACTATTAAGTATCCAGAAGAAAAGGTGATGAGACTTTATGATGCTGCAATGAAATATAAGGAAGAAAATACAGAAATAATTGTGATAGCCGGAGAAAATTATGGATGTGGTTCGTCAAGAGATGTGGCTGCAAAAGGACCTTTGTTAATTGGTATTAAAGCTATCATTGCAAAAAGTTTTGAAAGAATACACAGGTCTAATCTTGTGGGAATGGGTATTTTACCCTTGGAGTTTGAAAAGAATTACGGAATAGAAGAATTGGGAATAGAGAAAACTGACAGATTTAGTGTTCTTGGAATAAAAGACATAAATGATGATAATAAGATTTTAGATTTGGTAATTGAAAAACAAAATGGCGAAAAAATTAGCACAAAGTTAAATGCTAGATTGGATACTCCGGATGAAGTTATATTTTGGAAAAATGGAGGAATACTTCCTACAGCATGGAAAGAAGCTTAAAATAAGAAATTTTATTTTATGAAACAAAATTGGATCACAGCAGCTTATTATCGTGGGGG
>ENA-ORXF01000676-ORXF01000676.1-marine-metagenome-genome-assembly--contig:-NODE-676-length-23605-cov-6.663295_pt1 | contig 23605 bp, 22 predicted proteins | sample MGYA00237864_ERZ511476 | MGnify/ENA primary metagenome ERZ511476 (study PRJEB26306, sample SAMN06343908) | marine metagenome | isolation source: coastal waters | place: Atlantic Ocean: West Antarctic...
CCTCCACCTCCACCTCCACCTCCATCTCCACCTCCACCGCCTCTGCCCCCAAGACCGCCCCCAAGACCGCCACCAAGACCGCCACCAAGACCAACACTGCCATCACCGTCACCAAAGCCAGGACTACTACCACCTCCACCACCACTCCCATCATCAGATGCGACAGTACCTGTTGGTATTCCCCATTCTTCCAATCCTAGCAGCCTCTTTCCTGTGAATTTGTCATGTGTACCAATCAACTAATATGTCAAACAGGAAAAGTGCAATATATACAATTTACAACCATTCAAAGTACGCACCAAGTGAAGTGAGAAATGGTGGAATGTAGTTGGGCTGTGCCATTGGAATGAGGGTCTGGACAAAATTCCCATTCCGCATCTGACGAGTGCTGATCATAGGGTGTCCAGGGGGGAGCTTGTTAATGTACACCTGCAGCAGTTTTGGGAAGTTGTTGAATTTATTGGGATAGAAGTGGATCTTGTCATAGCTCGGCCATAGTGCAGGTGCATTTCCTTCTGAGTAGCTGCGAATACGATCTTCTAGCTCATCTGTTCCACATGCCTGCTCGTATTCAGGACGAGAACCAGCACGGCGAACGCCAACATAGGCCCCATACTCCACTGGATCTCCAATTGGCGTTTTCATTTGTCCGTGTAGAAGAAGTTCGTTCCAGATCATGATACAGCCACCTGGTACTGTGAATTCCTTCTTGCGCGCCAGTAGGTTCAGAGGGTCCAACTTGGTGACCGAAAGTCCAACCTTGCAATCCTTGGGGTTCACATTAGGGTAGAGAGGCTCGTATTTCTCTGCGAAATCTAAAATGAAGGAGGTCGTGTGTGTCCCTGGTACATACACAAAGCGCGAGCGAGTATAACAGACCTTTCCACACAGCGCGTTGATCTCCTCTTCTTCAAAGGGATTGGCCCGGGCCGCGAGACGACGCGCCAAAGCAAAAACATTATGGTCAAAGTGCAGGAACTCATTCTCCCCTTGATTTGGCAGCTTCTGTACAGAGCGGTTTATGTCTACCCAAAGGTGACGAGTTCCCATGAGATTGCTTTGAATGGCATGCACGAATGGGTCTTGTCGGATATCCCAGACGCCAGGCAAGTGGAACACCTGTGGGTCGCAACAAGCGCCGAACCCACGGTGAAGGGGCCAGCCAATCTCGAACGCCCTTCGTCGTTCACACGACAGCGGTCCTACGACTTGGTCAAAGAACATTTGCTTGTGTTCTGGGTTGTCCACGTCCAGCCGACCACTTGTGTTGTCCACGTTGATTAGGGTGGGATCTGTAAGCTTGATCTGATAGTCCTCAGTCCATTGCTGTTTCAAGATGACGTTCCTCCACTGCTCCAAAACCAAGTCACGGCAGCGGGCATCGTCCATGATGCGCACGCATATGGCTCCGTGCTCGCGAAACGCACATTTCATGCGGCTTAGGTTCTCGGGGGATACATCGTGTGCATTGAATATGGTGTCATCGGGGGATGGGGGAAGCAAGATGCCATCAGAAAGCCCAGACATCTCTGCGTGGCAACGTCTTATGATGTTTTTGTGTTCACGTGCAATGAAAACGAAGAATATAAAAAGTTCGCGATTTTGAATTCTTTTAAAATGGAACACAATTATAAATGAGTTCGCGTTGGACTATATGGTCTTTTAGAAGATCAGAACATGGTTTTATGTAGTTCGCGATGTACAAAACGGAACATAATTTAAATGGGTTCGCGTTGGACTATATGGTCTTTTAGAAGATCAGAACATGGTTTTAAATGGGTTCGCGTTGGACTATATGGGTCTTTGACTTTTATTGAGTTCGCGATGTACAAAACGGAACATAATTTAAATGGGTTCGCGTTGGACTATATGGGTCTTTTAGAAAATCAGAACATACTTTTAATGAGTTCGCGATGTACAAATGGGTTCGCGTTGGGATCTTTAACACAATGTCTCAGCATTTCCAAGCATTGCATCACATTTTGTAAACATGAGCCACGCACAACTTGGAGGGACAAGCGGAATGCCCGCACTGCAGACACTTGAAGAGCGTTTCGGCAACTCTTTCCATTGTTTGCCAGAGCCATATGTGGTCGCGTTTGCGATGATCACGCACGGGCGTCTCGGCAAAAACAGCTCACTATATGATATGCCCTCAGTGCTGGTGGAGTTGATTCTGAATACGTGCGCGAAGATGCCTCGCATCCCGAAAGGAGACACCATCGTGCCGATGGTAGCTGTCCCACGAACTGTCGCGGATTTTCAAACACACGTGCAAAGCACACGCACGCTGACGGCTAATGGTCTGTGGGTCAGCGGGCCTTTTTGTTTTTACTCTGACCCACAGGCGATCAATGGAATGCCGAACTTTGAGCATCATGATTTCCTTGGGGGGAATTCTGTGTGGTACAGCACGTTCGACAGTGTGGTTCCCTCTGATCAAGGATCGTACTTCATAATCGTGAAGATCGACTTTTCGCTCCCCATCCTCCCTGCGTTGGATGATGGCATGGTCAACCTCTCTTCAGTGCCAAACGTCTGGAGATCCGTCGCGAATCTGACTGGGCTCAGCGTCCCGCTGGTCGATTATGAAAAGTTGGAACCCGGTGGATACCGTTGGAACCTAATCTATCCAAACGGCGGGGTTATCGCATACAAGCGCGTCGTGCAGGGCACGCATATGACCACACTACGTGACGTCTGGCATGCTGTGAGTCACGCAGAAGGCTGGGGTGCGTCTCTGTTGGACTACGACGCAAAATTTCCAGCTGATAAAGGGGATATGACAGTTCAAGACTATATGCATTCCATCACACCGGAGAGCGACAGTGACAATGCTATTGATGAATTGACAGAGGAAGAAGATGTGTTCTGGAGGGATGGAGGACATATTCTCGAATTTGAGGCTCCATCCATGATGACGGGCAACTAGGTCCATCATCACTATTGTTGTATTGCGTCTCCCATTTTTTAACATCTTCCATCTCACGAACTCATGTAAGACAGTGATGTTCGACACCAGGGAGAATGACATGTGGATACGCGGTCATATTTGATTGAATTTTATTACTTAGTACAAGGTGGCCTAGTAGTTTTGCTTTGAACTTCGTGTAGAAAGTGGTGTGGTAGTTTTGCTTTGAACTTCGTGTAGAAAGTGGTGTGGTAGTTTTGCTGGAAACTACATTCACTTCTTAAGACATATAGTGTTCCAATCGAGAACTATATGCATGTCAGAGTGTGTGTGTGGGTGTTTTATGATGCTTGATTGTCAGCTACACACATGCGACCCAGATCTCGCCCACACTCGTCGCGGGGTGTATGGAATGTTGCCTTAGGTTGCTTGTATGGAGTATCTCTGGCCTTGTTAGTATATCCATCTATCTTGGCCTTATATATTTGCATCCCAGCAGTATTTAGCCCATTACAGTTATGCATTGTGTGGTGGGTTTCAGTATCAGTTTTTTGTGAAGGTGTGGTGATATTTTTTGTTTTACGAACTACAATAAAGTTTCTTCCTTACACGCTGCGACATACGCAGTCTGCGTGCGCTCTTTGTGCATGTGGATATGACACTGTAGCTCTGCGTCCCACATGTTCAATGTTGGGGCCGCGGTTATTGCGTCTGGTGTTCTTTTTGTTGAGGGGCGTTGTTCATATGTCGAGGTCATGAGGCTGATGGTGTGGCTGATGTCAACAAGACGCATGGAGGGCTGCATGCCATTGCGAACACGCGCGCAACGCATGGACACGGCGCGCTCCCCCACCCCAGGCCCTCGCAAAAACAAAATATCACTCTCGAACAACATCTCGTTAAGCGCAAAGTGCATGCCACAGAGCACATGTGGGATGCTCGAGTTGGCAGCGACAAAACAGACATTGATTTGCGGGACGCGTGAGGTTTCTAATACAAACGGCACGGCATGCCGTGCATTGCGCATGGGCACCACCTTGCAATAGAAGTACAAGCCCTTATACCTGGGACTGCTGCAGAGATGCTCAAGTTCTGCAATTCTTTCATTGTTGGGACCTGTCACCACCACTTTGTTGCTCCGCATTGGGGACCCCCAGTCAATACATATCATTTCAATCTGTACTTTCATGTGTGTTGCTCGGTCTGAGATACACACCATAAATATATATGCGTGTGTCGAACTTTCCATTTATCAATACTTTTCAGAAACAGCGGATAAATCCTAATACTGATGTGCCCAGTCGTATGGCCGCAGAGACGCGACCTGCGACGCCAGAGCCGTCTGATTTGTTTTTGCGGTGTTTGACCTTCCACTCAAGAGAGAGGGCGTCGTGTCTGTTCCGGAGCTGGAACATTGCATGTAGACGCCACGGTTTGAATCTTGTCGTATAGCGCGCGCCACCGGCAATCTCTCCATTGTGTTGTCGCATCCTCCGGGCAATGTCATTTGTCACCCCCACATAGCTCCTGTTGGTGTTGCTGATGGCCGCGAGCACATACAGGTATGTCCTTTCCTGTGACAAGCGCGCCCGTCTTGCTGTGGGGGCCTTACCTGTCTTTTTGCTCGACTTTTTCTGCGTCTTCTTCTTCGGGCATGCTTTTTTGGTGCGTTGGTGTGGTGTGCTCTGACGGGGTTTCATCACTTACCTCTTGGACGTCCTCTCGTTTATATACACGGGGCTACTCTCTTGTCTGTTTCGCGATGCTTTTGTTTTTTGGATACTCAGGCTCTCTTTGAGTGACCCTAGTGAATTTGCCTTGCAATGACAAACTTTCATATACTTTGTATATATAAGACATGTCAAAGGATATATATAATTGTCATGACAGCGGTGATACGTTCCCGTGATAAGGTCATGCAGGACCCCAATCTTTTATGGCATACTATACTACAACTCCCGCCTTCGCGGGAAAACCGTGAGACATTACACAGTTTCATGTCTGCGAATCGCAAGTTCTATGACGCAGGGAAAACTGTTTTGAAAAACACCAAGTGGGCTGCTTTTAAAGAGGGTGAAGACTTTGCACAGACTGTGCATTATTTAGGGATAAATAGACGGAGCGCGGAGATTTTCACTGTCATGCCAAAATATGCTGAATTTGGGGATGTCATGCAATCTACCTTTGACACTCTCAACAGGGACTTTCGTGATCATACGGCCATTCACGAAAAGTACCTAAAGGAAAATAACGTGCGGGACTTTCTGGCGGCGATGATGAAGACTCACGAAAAAAATTACAAGCTTACCACTTCCATATGTTCGTTTATGATCAGTGTATATAATGTGCTTCAGTCCACATTCCGAGGTACTGTTGAACCTGAGCAAGACAGCCAAAAATATGGTCGTGTAGCATTCAAAAAAATACGTGACAACATCAGTGATACACATGGCGTGTACATGGCAGCTTCTTTATTTTTTCATGTATGGGAATTTAACAAGAAAAGCATTTCCCTCGTGTCATATGATTCGTCTGGTTCTGACGTTATGACTTTGGTGTTTGACGTCTTGAAATTTCACGGATGTGCGTGCGCGTCTGAAAATGAAGGAGAGAATACCCTGATTTTGCATTTCTGTACAAGGGTGTTGAGGACATTGATACCACCCTTGATAAAGAGCGTAAAGAAACACCATGTTGAAATTGTATTGGAAGTAATGCGAGTTAACCACAACAGTTACAACTATCAGGAAAGTGGGCTTGAGGTATTGAATGCATGTCTGCCAGAAAGGGGTCAAACTGAGCACATTCACTGTGCCTGTAAGTGCGTAATGACACTCAAGACAGTGCTTCGCAAGTGCTTGAACAATGTATATCCCACTGGACAACGTAAGGCGTGTTATGCTGAGAGTTTGATTTTGAAGGCCCTGAGTACAATACAAGAACAGCCAGGAGAACATGTGGTTATTGATAGTGCCTGGATATTGCCAATAATGGATATGATACCAAATTTCCAGGCATCCCTTGGAGGAAGCTTAAATACTGCACATAACATCCGTGATCGTGAGGAACTAAAACAAGATTGTCAGCAATGCCTTGACCACGCGCATAATTTGTTGGCCTATATCTGTCTGCATGGAGTGGGGAATCTGTCAAATATGGAAGTGCGCGCCGCAGTACTTGAGGGGGGGGGTATCAGTCTATTCATGCGCACGTTAAATTACCAACAACACGTACTGACTTTTGATTTGGACCTCGACCCTGTCACTTACCCAGGACGTAACACACATTTCCCACGGAGCGAGAGCACCAGTAGGACTGCATTAAACATATTGGCCTGCTTTTTAAACTACAACAAACAAATTCGTGACAAGATGGAAAAATTGACGGGCTTAACATTTGAAGACATGGTTCTGCAAAAGTACCCTGTTGGGAAATATCAAATTAAAGCAAAGACACTGTCTCTGTGTGATTTTATGTGTCAGGAAGTCTACAAGTGTCCATATCGATTCGCAAATCAGACATGGCAGGAATTTAAGCCAGAACGTGACCGCAATCTCGTGTTTTTTGAAATTGTATTGAAACAAGTTAAGATAATTAATACATTCTCCAACAGCGTCGCTGTTTGTAAAGAGATTCAGAAACACATCCCAAGTATATTGCTATTTGTGACCACCCATTTCAAAATATGTAGTACCACTTTGCATCCAAGCGACAATGGATTAGATGAAGCACATGCTGATGGAAATGAAGATGCCTACAATTATGAAAAAGAGATGTATTTATTTGATGAAATTGGGAATCATGTCGATCGAATCTTGGTGAATATGATCAAATTATGCCCAGAGTGTTTGAATTCACCCAACACTTGTGGTCATATTCGATTATACAACGAGGCGTTTGCAACTCGCCGACATATACACGAATCTATTTTACAGCGCACCTTAGATTCTGTGAAATTCAACAGCATGGAAAGTGATGTTACGAAACCTCCTTTACCAATGAGGCCCGCAGAGTCATAATGGCGTAACCAGATAAATCGTAACATAAGAGGGATATGGTCTTTGGGGTTGCATTGTCCAACATGGAAAAGTAAGCGGATGCCATAAAACACAGCATGATATTATACCTCCTGCCGAACCAACAAGTGGAGTCGTTTACATGTGCGGCGTGTGTTGCTCGCGAGGATGTGTGTGGCATGCAGTAGTTGTATGACGAACTTCATACATGTACACTTTTCTGTAATGATTTGTTATATAATACAAACATGAAATTTACTTATTTCTCAAATTTGGTGATTGGCAGCGTGTCAATTTGATATATAAAAAAATAAATATACGAATACAGAGCCGGCTTTGAATGCAAACTCACACTCACACACAGAGTCACTCGCACAGTATGACACAGCGGGTAGTCGATGGCGCATCCGACTCCGTCCGGCTGGCGGTCCGCTGCAAGGACGGCCGCATGTACGGCAAGATGATGAAAGACCTCCATATCGCGGGCGTCCGCATGCTGAGCGACGCGGTCGTGCGCTTTCGCACGCGCGACGGCAAGGTGGTGGTGGCGGACTTGATGGTGGGAGTTGGATATACCAAGGAGGTCAAGTATGCGCAACAGAAAATCCGACAAATGAAGGACACAAACAATGATAAGATTGACGACCTCACCAGCCTAGAAGTTGATTATGAATTACTCGAAAATGTACGTGTCATATATCATTGATTTCTCATACATAGATTTGATGCGAGTACTATTCATAATCAACTCAAAACAATAAAACCGAACAATACGAAATTGTAATTTCACAGGTGGTCGAATTATGTCGATTTTACACAGTTTCATCCTATTATAAACACTGTCAATCATCAACTGAAAATCATATCATATGCCAAGTGAATGTGTTTTCTTGGGATTACCTGTGATTTATTGTCGTTTCTATTGAGTTGGTTGACTGTAAACACACACAATCATCAACCGAATCATATCACATGGCAGGTAAATATATTTACCTGGAATCACCATGGATTTACCATCGTTTATATGGGGTTGATTGACTGTAAACACACACAATCATCAACCGAATCATATCACATGGCAGGTAAATATATTTACCTGGGATTCTCTGGGATTTACTGTGTATGGTGTAAGTCCACAATGTGTATGGTTCAAGTGTATGGTGTAAGTCCACACTGTATATGCGTTGACATTTTGATATACTTCACAGGGCAATTCCACTGCGTTAATGAGCTTCGAGGATGCTCTCAAGTTCCTCAACCGTCTCGGCGTGCGCCAGGTGAACGACGTGACGGCCGACGTGTCCGACCCCGTCCGGCTGGCGGTCCGCTGCAAGGACGGCCGCATGTACGGCAAGAAGATGAAAGACCTCCACATCGCGGGCGTCCGCATGCTGAGCGACGCGGTCGTGCGCTTTCGCACGCGCGACGGCAAGGTGGTGGTGGCGGACTTGATGGTGGCGGTGGGTGATGTGACCACAAATTCCAACGCGCAGAAGAAAATTCGGACGATGAAGGACAGTAACAATGACAAGATTTCCGATATCGCCAGTTTTGAATTTGACGACAACTTGACCGAAACGGTATATTTGATTACTGAATATGGACACTGTCATATCCCGTCTAATGTCTCGTTTCATGTGTATTTTAATTCAAAATGACAACATTCCATTTGCAGCGCGTTTTTACCATATCGACATTTACGCGAGATTTCATCGATTTTGGATATATTGTGTATATAATACGTCATTTCGTGTTTCATGGCGTGACTTACGCCACATCACGAAATGTGTTGCATTTGTGTCATATTAGGCCGAATATACACGAGGTGTACATGTCACACCATGAAATTTTGTTGTAGTTGTGTCATATCAAGTCAAATATAAACACGCGGTCTACACCACGAAATGTGTTGTATTTGTGTCATATCATGCCGAATCTACACAAGGTGTGGTCCACACCATTCGACAAATCCATTTTTATTTATTGGATTGTACGATTCTCTGTCGATTCTGGCAATGGTATTGTATCAACGTTTCACACTGTTTTTGGTTGATTTGAACTGTGTTTGTGTGTCCTGACGTTCCAATCTGGCTCACAGGGCCATTCTATCGCGTTAATGAGCTTCGAGGATGCTCTCAAGTTCCTCAACTACCTCGGCGTGCGCCAGGTGAACGACATCACGGCCGACGTGACGGCCGTGGTGACGGCGGCGATCGACCCCGGGGGCATGGGGGCGCATGTGGGTGCAGCGGTGGCGGCGGCGGCGGCGTTGATGGACCCGGGCGTGGGGATGGTGATGTGTGGCAAGCGCGCGGCGCGCGAGGACGCGTTGATGGATCTGGAGATCGATGGGAGAAAGACTCGGCTGACAGCAGACAAGCTGGAGATTGATGAGAGAAAGAATCGGCTGACAGCAGACAAGCTTCTGCTCATGAAAGATTTTTGCGCTACGATGTCGCTCTTTGACCCAGACTGGAAGAGCGATTCGCGTCTCATGCTACAGAGCACAGACTACGTGAAAAACGTCATGTTCGGCGCCCAATCCACCAGTGGTGGGAGGGGCGTCCTGCAGCTCGCCAACGGCGCGAGCGACGCCCAGCTCGACACAGCCACCAGCGGGGGCGGGCCTGCGCTCACGGCCTCGATTTCAGTGAGCCAGGTGGCGCAGGAGCTGCGGCTGCGGCTGAAGCACGGCGACTCGGTGGCTATCGGCAAGAACGTGAAGAAGGCGTACGAGCAGGCGCACGGCGTCCCGCCTGGTAAGCATCGACAGTGGGTGGATGGTGCGGAGCGGGAGGTCAACAGCTACACAGAGCAGGACCGTGCGATCATCGAGACTGCCATCCGCGCGCGCATGGACGTTGCCCCTTGCGCCACCCACGATCATTTGGAACGTATATAGTACGTTCTCGTTTGATTATACGCCGGTCGATGTAGAATCCTACTTCATCGAATCAATCTTTCGTAGACCCCGCGAAATGGACACAGAGATTTTTTTGTGTGTGTTTTATGCAGTGTATGCAACTAGTGCCGTTACAGACATACACCTAACCCCGCGCATACATGTCAGCACCGTGGGTTGCGAGGGATGTGTGTATTTTGGTGTCCCATTCGGCATGTCAAGATCTTGGTCTCTGATAGCAGTCTTACACACCTCACTGACGCCCCTTAAGACCTGTTGAATATGATGACAATTCTTTCACTTTGATCATATTGGCGTACGAACACTCTTCTGACACCAGTACTTGGTCGTCGGCGACAGTATTGAAAATACGGAATGAACACTGTCGATTCTTATTGCCTCTGCATGATACATTCTCTACGATTTTGTTGGTGTATTTGGGGAGTTTGCCGTCATTTGAATAAAAGCTGAAGAATAATCGGTCTGCTTTTATGAAGAACAACACCACATTCCCAGTCTCTTTGCTCGTGATCTTGAGCCTAGATTCTGGATATTGTTCGGGCTGGTATTTGAATGCGATGAGAGATCCGGCAAACCCATGCAGATCTTTGAGAACTTTATTGTCACACGGCCAGTACTCGAAGAATGCGCCAGACTTCCAATCGACAGTTGATCTGATTGGCATACTCACAGGCAAAAACGAACACTGGCCTCCTTGCACAGAACCATCATACAGAATTTTTGTGACAACTCTCTGAATACATTTCTCTTCGTCGTGGCCGCGCTTATTCACGCTGAAGATGTAATCAAAATACAACTGCTTAGCATCTCTGTAAAAAATCGCCTTGATGTGTTCACCAGTTGGTGTTTGAGTAGTGAATATTAGGGATTCCCTGATGTCAAGACGGTTGGGAGGATTTGTATGAAATGCTGAACGTTGTATACACTCCACGCACGTGTATCCAGAATCACTTCGCACTGGTTTTTCGTTTTCAAGACCGCATCTGGTCCTGTGTGATACGTCGTTGAGCTCGCGAACATTCATCCGCATATGATCGTCAATGAGATCCCAATATTGGTCTGGGTGATCTGGAACTAGTTCGTTTTTTAGATTGTTCCAAATCTTCATTTGATTCTCGTAATCTTTGTATGCAAAGTGTGAACACCCTGGACACACGCTACTGCTAGCGACCTCAAGCATTCAAGATCCATGTGCGAGCCTCGTTTATATATATTCAGATTACAAATGCAGCGCCTGTGACTGTCTGTTCGTGGGCATGTAGGCGTGATATGTTTGGGAGTGGATATTAGACAGAAAGCCGATGCTTTTCAAGTGGAGATTCCATGTATGTGATGTGGTGTATGAATCATCCCGCGCGTTGTATTTGTGTGGGTTCGTTGGTATAAAAGAAATATGTCAATGAAGTGTGTAATAAAATTCATGCAGATCCGATGCGACTTTTGTCCACATGCTTTCTGGTGGCAGCGTCAGGGGATTCCTATCGTATGGCGCGACGCTGTTTGTTGTAACGAATGCGAGAAAAAAAATGAAGTAAGTCAGGGTACGTCGTTCAAAGGATCCCACTCTTTACCTGTTATGGGAGTAGTGTGTTTTGCGCGCACATTGCCCTATGCACCCGATCCTGTATCAGAAGGGGTAGATGACTCGTGGCAGCTCGATTTTGCGAACCTGTCTGCCAAGGATGATACGGTGGATATTCCGACAAGTGGAGTGGCAGCCTCGTCGAATGCCAACGAACACTATATGCCCTTAGATGATGTGATAGATAAAATTCGTGCGAAGAATGTGGGGGAAAATGTGACAAATAAAGTCAACAAACTGTCTGCTATAATGCAAGGTTTGTATGAGCATCGTGCGAATTTAGAGACCACAGTCGGTTGGGTTTCGAGGTGTCGTGCAGTTGCAGATGTGTTCTTAAGTGTTGATCTGCTGGTAACGGCAAAGTTGTACTCGAATTATGCTTTACAGTGTCTCGATAAGATAAAACATCACAGTTCTTTTCAGAGTAAGTATGAAGGACACATTTTTTATAGATTCGAGAAATATCTTATTTGCACTGACCACATCATAAACCTACACATTATGTTCTCAAAATCGGACAAGAACGTCAATCGCTCAGAGCAAGGGAAACAGCCTACTTTTAGTGGGCCAGTTTGGAATGATCTGAATGTACTTTCTGTATTTCGTGGATCCGGGGCAACGAGTGATCATGTTTCTTTTGGAGTCAACGACAGCGCACGTGTCTTGAAATATGGTGTGGTGTCCGCCCACTATACTCGCCCCGCAGTGGAAAGCCGGCAGTTTGGTATATTGGACAAATTGTATACCTTGTTTATGACAGCAGATCAAGAATTGTATCATACGTATAGCAACATTGATATAGAATGTCTTTTGTATGCATTCACTAAACTAGGCGATAGGTGTTACGCACAAAACACTATGCGTACTTTTACGGATCTTAATAGGACGGAAAGAGAAACACATGGTATACCAACCCAGAACCAAGGCCCAGATCTGAGCGAACGTGAGTATTTTATGAGCAAATGGGCTCATGTAAAGGAAAGCGTCCGTAGTAATTTTGTTAAAGAAACTATCAAGATTTGCGAAGATTTGACCTCCAATCAGTGTGAACACATGCACCTCACCACAATACAGCATGATACATACCGTAGACACGCAGAGAATGTATTGACTCACAGAAATGTTAGCATAATGAAGGATTGCACGAATGAAGAACTAAAAGGCATAAAGCAGCGCCTTGATGAGAAGTTAGATAATATTACCGAAAGCATCGCGCAAGATCTCCGGGAGACAGTACGAAAAAAAGTGTTCGGATTGTGTTACGCAAACCTGATGGAGACAATCTACGACTTTAATTCGGTTAGAATACCACAGCCTAATTCTCCAAGTCCATCGCAAACATCTCGCCACCAGAATCCTCGAACTCTGTCAAGCAAAATACGACAATCGGAGAGAGATCAGGTTCGAAGCCACGTTGATGCTGAGAAGGAGATTGAAGGACGTGATAGAGCTGAAGAAGCTGCCAGATTGATTGGTGAAACACTTATTGCAGAAGAAGCTGAGGCATTGAGGAAAGCGAAATTGAAAAAGGACAAGCTTCTGGCACGAAAGAATAAGCGGAATACGAAGCATGTGAATGTTGTAGACGAAGAAGCCGGGGCAAAGGAGCAATCTGGAGGGGAGATCCAGCATTCAAATTCCCTTGGACAACAAGCAGCGGGTAGACCAACACAGAATGCCGGGAATATCACATCACAGGGTCCCGCAACGAGGAGCCCCGGGAATGCAGGGGCGGGGGATTCCACAACAAAGAGCCACGAACATTTGACATCGCGCGGTGGGGCAGCGAGGAGCCCGGGGAATGGTTCTGCGGAGTGTGCGGTATCCAAGAGTGCGGGGAATGGTTCTGCGGAGGGTGCGGTATCCAAGAGTGCGGGGAATGCGGCCGGGGGTGGGGCAGCAAAGAGCGCGGCGAATGTTTCTGCGGAGGATGTGGCATCAAAGAGCGCGGGAGATCATGCACAGGCAAGTGCACGGGTCCCACAGTCCGTTGAAGACAGTATGATTTGTGAATTCGAGAGGCTACAGGTCATAGATGGTGAGAATAAAGCAAATATAAAAAAACTGCAAAATCGACTGAGGGCACTTAAAGCCACGCCTGGAGCATCCTCAATTAATGGCTCGAATTTTGTGTGTGTGGTGTGTAATAGTAATGAACCGAATATGTTATTTGATCCGTGTAAGCATGTGTGTATTTGCGAATCATGCAAGGATACAAAAGTATACAAACACTGTCCAGTGTGTCTGAAGGGCGTGTCTGACATCCGCAAGGTGTTCATATCATAGTGTCTCAAGTCACACTTTTGTCTGTTTTTTTTTTAATTTGTAGGAGTATTGATTGAATTTCCCAGCAGGAGTACAAACGTGCTTCTTTAGACTTTGTTCCTAATAAACAAATGTTCCCTCTATTGATTGAAATAGACACCGAATACGCGCCGCGGTGTATGGGACGCCAACCCATTTCAAATGCGATGATTTCAAACAATGTGTGTATAAAAGGAGCCACATACATGCAAAGTGATCCGCATGTCATCAGCCGGATTCTGCACATGCCCGGCACCCCGAATAAACATAGCAGACATGCCAGACGACGTACATCGTGCAATCCACACTGCTGTACAGCGCGTACTTCCGCGAGAACGCACGGCGCTCGGCGAGTACGCCTCCATACTGGGGGCGACTTCCCGCAACAATTCACGCTTCGATACAAACATCCGTAAACGAGAAAGGTCGCAGATAATGAAAGAGGCGCGTGCGTTTTGCGAGTCCGACGCCCTGCAGACGATGGTAGACAACAGAGAATGGGCGAAGCTCGTGGATGCTGTGAAAACATACAAAAACGTCTCATCTATTCAGACTGCGGTCTGCAAGGCACTGAGTGTCTTGTTCACCTTCAACATCTTCAACCCCAACGGACTTAGAATACAAGAGGCATCTAAGCATGCGCTTGCGCTCCACGATGCTGGCTTTGGCGAACACTTGTGTGGTGTGATGAAAGATGCTATGTTGCACGAGGATGCCTTCGATGCACAACTGATTGTGCCCAACCCAGCCCCGCCACGCGACGTTGATGGTGGTTTGAACTTACATACACCGCAAACAAAGGAGGAAAAGGAGGAAACCAACAGCGCCTACGAGAAGCAAATACTGGACCTACGTACGAGTGCTACCAGTATCTTGTGCAAACTGTATGGCACTGGGTTTGCCAGATACCCTGAATTCGTTGATCGCGGCATGGTGTTGCAGGATGAGATCACGTTTATTCCCACACGCCACGCGTTTCTATCGAATCTTATAGACGTCTTGTATGGCTTGGCGAGAAGGTTCAGACGCAAGACAACTTACACGATACAACAACACCATATAAACATTCATATAGCTTCTCATATCATCAACACTGCATGGACCTTCATGAAAAAAATGCCACGATGCGTACCCGATTCTGGGTTGTTCGCCGAGGCGTTGGTGATATGCAAACAAACAAGCTCAGATCCGCGTCCAGACAAATCAGGACTGATGATGTATAACATGTGCTATAGGTTTATCGCCTGGAACCACAACATCAGTTATCCACACGATTTTGCCTACGGCAAAGGCGATGAATACTGGCGCAACCACCAAACTATGTTGCAAGACAAGCTTGTGGTGCTCTTGGCGGGCGTGGCGTGTGACGCTCAAGTGAACAGCGATTGCCATACGCGCGCGCGCGATATGATAACGGGGATGCGAAGTCTGGAACCGGAAAGAACACCGGTGTCGGAAATCAACCGCACGAACACCTCCACACTACTCTGTGAGATTGCGGGTGTAATTGAAAACAAGAACATGCAAGAGGTCCGCGAGCAACACACAGATGCCTCAATTTATGTGCTGTTTTTATTGTCCGGGTTTATAGACGCATGCAACGCAAACTACCAGAAGAAGCACAGGTATGCTCCCGCTTTCACGCACTGCATGCGGAGTCTAGTGTCCAGGGCGCAACGAGACGAGACGTGGAGGCAGTGTGTTGACAGTTTTGAAGTGTTGGGGGCGATTTTGAATGAAAGGAGTATGATATACGGCTGCCGTCTTGGAAATCAAAGCATACGTGGCCTGGTTCAATGCATTGCAGCGGCCTTCGCGCGCAGCGATGCGCACGCGCTCATGGCGTTGTGTGCGACATTCCTGGCAACCGTGTCATAGCATTGATTGAAGGTCCCAGGAGTACACGACCTATGCCGCAGTTCATGCGGCATCGTTTCTCGCTTGTATGGCAGTGGGTTCTTAGCACGCACTTTTATGATAAAATACAACTTTTTGCGTGTCTGTATGATGTGTTCTGTTTCCAATGTGTGAGAGTGTGGTCATAAGTATAAAAGAACATTTGCATAAAGCATAAGAGTTAAATTTTCATGAAGCTTTTTTGCGACTATTGTGTTGATACTTTCTGGTGGGATGGGGACGGTTTTCCTCTCTTAGAAGATTCCCCTCTGTCTTGTGATGTGTGTCATCGAGCAGGGAAAGGCAGATCAGACCCGGGAGGTCTGGGTGTCGTGCGAGATTCAATAGAGTCTTATGGTCACACATTTAGTACACACGCATTGCCGTATGCCCCTCCGCCGTACAGTGTTGACAGTAATATGTTCAGAGACAATGAGACTGGTGCATATGATGGCGTACATGCATATGAACCTCCTGGGAACCACATACACATACCTGTGGATGAGGGGTTGTGGCGTGATGTCTTTAGACGTGTTGCCGTAGATCATGACAAAGCAGCGCATTCTCTAATACCTGACCATGTAAATGAAATACGCCAATTGGCGCAACAGAACGTAAACCAAATCCGGAGCTATAGTGTGGGGTATGTTGTGTCAAAATTTGTGCACCGATTATCTGAGCAAATGCAAACATTGTATCTGTATCGTGAGAAGTTGGAAAAGACTTTTTGTTGGGTTGTACTCTGTCAAGAAGTTGCAGATATATTGTTGAGTGTGAATTCACTTGTAACAGCAAAACTATACTCGACTTATGCTCTCTCGTGTTTCAATCAGATCAAACGCAATGTTGTACTGAGAGGAGATAAGTATCGTGATTTTGAGCAATATCTTGTCTGCACTGATCGTATTATAACCCTGCATATTATGTTCAAAGTGAATAGTTTAGAAGTTAGAGGAGCCATGAGTGGGTTTGTATTTTGTGGGCCCCGCTTCGAGGATCTGAATGCGATTCTCGTGGTGAAAGCGGTGAACGGGCAAAAGTACAATCAGTTTGAGTTCATGCCTTCTTCGAATGTCATGATGAATGGGGTGATGTCCGCCTACCACAAGCAACCTCCTGTATGTGGGCCAACATATGAAATCGTAGACTGTTTATACACTTTGTTTATTGCTGCACATCTGAAACTTTATTATACGTATGACAACATTGATTTTTCATTACTCCTCAAAGCTTATATGGTTTTTGCGAATAAGTACCGAAGAGAAACAGTAGCTGCGTTTAAATACGGGATTCCTGAAACAACGCAAGAAGTGAATTGGACCAGTGATCAACAACAAACAGTCATCAAAGCACGATTGGACAGTTTTTTAACTAGGTGGGCAGGTCTTGATAGTGACTACAAGAATATGTTTGTACGGGAAACTGTTCTGATTTGTCAGGATTTGTGTGAAAATTGGCCGGATGCGCCTAATGAATTAGCCATTGAAATCTTAGATTGTAGGAATAGTAATATAGCATGCGAAATGCAGGATGGTGGCGTACAAATGCTGATACGGGATAGAGATCTAAGATCTCCGCATTTGAAGAAGGAGTATAAACAAAGACGACGGGAGGTACTCAATGAGTTACTACAAGGGAATTACCAGTGTCTCATGCGTGCTTTCAGGGATGGAAAAGATAGGTATGTGTGTCTTAGTGGTGCAGCTCGCCCAATTCTGCCTCTTGCACGTAAATGTGGTAGGCCAGAGAGTGCTACATTGTCGGAAAGAATACGACAATTAGAGAATGATCAGATGAGATGCAGACATACAGTTCAGAGTAATGTCAATGATCATGAAGAGGCAGTAAACACTGCCAACATGAATATGGTCAAACTAGTGGCCGAGGAAGATGCTGCAAAATTAAGAAAACAGCAACAAGTCTCGAGAAAGAAGAAAAGGAAGAATGTCATAACTCCCTCTGCGGACCATTCAGTACAAAAAGACAACCTTTTGAAAGAAGAAGAAGAAGCTGGTGCAGTCGACCGACCTGTGAGGGAAGAAAAAACGACAAAAATAACGGGGGATATACTTGAAGGTAGAAATAGCGGTGGGGGCGCTGGTGGTGGTGTGGATGGGGGGCAATGTATGATGGGGACAAAACACATAAAAGGAGCAAAAGGTGTGGGAATGGCGGCGGCAACTAAGCGGGAAGCACGAGATAGTCAGATAGAGGGGTTCGTTCTCAAAGAATCTGTGGCACCATCAGCTGAACACAGTATGAGCAGTAAAATCGAGAGACTCATACAAAAAGACAAAGGAGACCACCAGAAGATGAGAGAACTTCAAGCAGAGTTGAATGTGATTCAAAATGATCTGAAAAAGAAGAAAACAGCCATTAACAATGTGCAAGAATCTGATATGCCACAGTTCAAGCATGAGTGTGTTTTGTGTTTTGAAAATATGCCCAACATGTTATGTGAGCCGTGCATGCACGTATTCATTTGTCTTGAATGCAGTCAAAAAGACAAGATTTCCATGTGTATGATTTGCCAGCTTCCTGTGACAACTGTCAGCCGAGTATTTATCTCGTAGTGTCATAAAGTTATTGTATTTGTGGGTAAAGTCAACAAACGGTCTGGTGTCAGAATCTGTATTTATGTTTCAGAATGATTTGTTTTTATTCGTGGGTATCAACGTTGGAATCAAACAGAACTTATGACCAACACACAACAAGACTTATAGTCATTGCTGTTGTATGACAACGCACGCAAACAAATAATGTTTGGTAAGACCCCTCTGCATCTGATGGAGATTGTCTCAGTATAAACCAAAATCAACATTTGACGTCACATGTGAGCCTTTGCAAAATATCACACTGACCCACCCCCCCCCCCCCCCCCCCTCCACAATCTTTCTTGTACTCTCTCTTTTTTGTACTCTCTCTTTCTTGTACTCTCTCTTTCTTGTACTCTCTCTTTTTTGTACTCTCTCTTTCTTGTACTCTCTCTCTCCATACTCACTACCACCTTGTGGTGTTTATAGCATATCAGTGTACAGCGGTGGTGTCCACAGGACATCCCTAAGATCGTGCTCGGGTAGAACGATGCCATACGCGTCTGATACCGCCTTTCGCATCTTGATATTGTACACCAGACAGTGATGGAAGCCCAGCCCGACAGGGGGAGGGGCAATAAAATTTTCCATGGCATTCTCGCTGTGTATCAGCGACCACATATCATTTCCAGTAAAGAGAGAGTGACGAATGCCAACAGCTGGTAGGCCCGCTTGTTCAAAAAACTCACAGAGTTCTGGATGCGTTAGGTCCCAGAAGGTGTGACTGTCTTGATCACATTCTTCCTCTCCTTGGATTGTGGAATGTGAGAGAACATCTTCGATGAGTTCAGGGGATTGCGATTTCCACACCACGTCGATAACATCTTTTATTGGCTCGGGGCAAGCCGGTTCTTCTTGTATGTCATGAGCCTCATTCCCGAACTCCGTCAATGGTGAGAGCTGACGGTCAGAGTCATTTTCTGTCTTCACGTTGAGCTTGTTGTGTTCCAAAACAAGAAGTGTGTCACTGTCATTGACATGATCAACCAAATCTTCCTTATTACAAACTGTGTCCTCCTCTTGCTGGTTCTCGGCAATGGGATTACCATTAATGGTGGCAGTTTTGTCTTCAACATTAGAAGTCTTGTTATGGAGGTTGCGAGGTGGTGTCGCTTTTGACGTAGCGGTCCGGAGGATTTGAGCAAATGATAGTTCGGCGGTGACCTTGGAACAACGCGCCTGAGGTATGGATGATATTTTGGGCAGAGTCGCGAGTTCCACTGGAGCTGAAAGTGGCAAGAAGTGGTAAATGTCTCGTTTTGCATCATACAGGAAGTGCGTGTCAACATGCTTCAAAACGTGCGCAATGTCGTCGATCGCCATGTCACTCTTGCGAGCTCTGAATGCACGAGCTTGTGCCAGTGAGAACTCACATCGTCCATCTTCTTGTAGGCGTTCAACCAGTGACATAATAAACCCCAAGTTGCGTTGGGGGCGGGCAATAATATTCTGGCCATTTAGAAAAATTTTCCCGTTGTTGGCGTCCTGGACAAAGTTGAATGCAGAGTCGTAGCGAGCGAAGTTGAGGAAAACAGAGTGACTCATACCCATGCGAGGGGTGTTAAAGTGTGTGTTCATCATCGAATGCAAATCTCCATAAACTCTCGCCATTTCCTCTACCAGTGCGGGTTTGCTTGTGTCAAACTCCCCATAACCACCAAATCTCACATAACACGAATATGCTGGTTGGAAGATTCTGTCCTGTGAAACCACGGTCGGTTTGTTCTCTGTGGTGAACTCTCTGTCAAAATCATGTTTTAGAACACGGATAGCCGTGTGTGCTGCTTCTCTTGTCCCGTATATGACTTCAAAGCGCTTGTAGACCTTGTCTGAGTCTTCATTTTTGTACTCCCCAGACATAATGGAGATGTAGTTCTTTGTCTGTTTGATGAGGGCAGAGACAGGCTCCTTTCCATCAGCGTCGCAAACGACACCACGGACGCATAGCACCTGTGGGGCAGAATCATCTCCCAAAGTTCGGGCCAGAGGGTGTTTCGTGAAAGGGGGGCAGTATGCCATTGCTTGTTGCATGTTGTGGGGGGGGGTTGGGGTTTTGGAGGATCCACTGGACTTGTTTCTTGTTTATATCTCTTGGTTTAATTTCTGAAAGTACGTAACATTAAATAAAATTACGTACCAGTATGTCAACCCATTGTTCTCCAGTTCGCAACTTTGGCCAGTATGCCAACCCGAAGGTTCACAGTTGGGTGTCTGGTGTTCATGTTTGTTGAATTTTATTTTTGAAATGTTCGAGTCTTGTGATACATTCATTGATTTCTCATCGTCTCAACATGCCAACCCACTGTTCAACTATTCAACCCATGGGTCAGTATGCCAACCCGAAGTTGCACAGTTGGGTGTCTGGTGTTAATGTTTTATCAATTTCATTTTTGAAATGTTCGAGTCTTGTGACACACTCATTGATTTCCAATCGTCTCAACATGCCAACCCGGAGTTGCACAGTTGGGTGTCTGGTGTTAATGTTTTATCAATTTCATTTTTGAAATGTTCGAGTCTTGTGATACACTCATTGATTTCCCATCGTCTCAACATGGCAACCCATAGTTCAACTATTCAATTCATGGGTCAGTATTCCAACCCGAAGTTGCACAGTTGGGTGTCTGGTGTTAATGTTTTATCAATTTCATTTTTGAAATGTTCGAGTCTTGTGACACACTCATTGATTTCCAATCGTCTCAACATGCCAACCCGGAGTTGCACAGTTGGGTGTCTGGTGTTAATGTTTTATCAATTTCATTTTTGAAATGTTCGAGTCTTGTGATACACTCATTGATTTCCCATCGTCTCAACATGCCAACCCACTGTTCAACTATTCAATTCATGGGTCAGTATGCCAACCCGAAGTTGCACAGTTGGGTGTCTGGTGTTAATGTTTTATCATTTTCACTTTTAAATTTTTCGAGTCTTGTGGTATCATCTTGTGGCGATGCTGTTGTAATTTAAGGGACACATGTGGGATTTCCTATTCTAGACGGATCCCAATATGTCAACACGCAGTTCGGCACTTAATTAATCCATATGTTAGTATTCCAACCCACTGTTGTGTAGTGGTGTTTTTGGGTTTTCGTTTTGTGTTTTTGAATTCCTGATTTCAGAGTGTTCTGTTTCCTCTGGTGGTTGTAATTTAAGGGGTATTGTAAGAAGTGATCTAGGGGGTAAGGGTGCTGCTGCCCCAGTTAATCTTAGTTTTCACGTGAGAGACTGTAGGAGCTCAGACGCAAACTGTATGGCGTCTTGTTGTTGGTAAGCAAGCCCGTGCTCGTGTGCTGTAGTGACAACCTCAAAAACGCTGTGGTGCTCGCACCCGCACAACCACAACACACACACCAGGGTCATACACTTGAGGTCAAAGCTGCGAAAAATGTGGGAAAATGTTAGCATGGCGTCTGTGTGTCCAGAATGTCCAGATATTATGCTCTGGTGTTGTACATGGGCGGCGTGCACGAAGTGGCTGCTCTCCTTGAGTTGCCAATACATTCGGCCTGTGCGCCAGGGCAGGAATCCTTCATTCGAGTTCATGTAGTCCCCGATCATGTGGTGTTCGCGCGTGGAAAGCTCTGGTACAATGCCGCTCTCTAGAAGCTTGAAGTGTGTCCTCTCGCCTCGCGCGCGGGGGAATCTGATTTTTTTGTTGCGGTGTGTGTATTTGCCACACAAAATCTTGCGCATGGGGGGGGGGGTCTCGCGCCAAGCGTATGACGACGGCAAGCTCCTAGCTGAACGCGCTTGCGGTACTCGTTCACCACGAACTCGTTAATGCATGATGGTTCAAGACACCTGTGTTTGTCTAAAAGCCAGCAGATAAGGGCAGTTTCTGGGTCCTTGAACAGGAGATTTGACATGACAAAACAGCGCTCGCGCGCATTACCCTCCGTCAGTACGGGCATGACGTGAGATGGGACAACCCACCCGGTGTCTTTGATGTTCCCACGCGCTGCTGTGCAGAGCAGATTGTTGTATACGTTGGCGTAGACGCTGGCGTTTGGAATTGTGTCATGTTGTTCGTCATTGCCAACCCCGGTCTTGCGCATTGAGACCTCGAGAGCAAATGCCTGCATAAGGCCTTGCATGTCAGCGCATATGTCATGTAGGTATTTTTGTATGACAGGGTTGTCCTGGATGTCAAATAGCAACTGTCTTGTCCTCTGGTGGTTGTTCTTCATAACATGCATTATGTGTACACTGCAAGGCAACCACTATGTGTGTCACACGTGGGATATTACTCCCTCTCTCTGGCTGCCTTATATACTTGCAAAAGGCGCACCACTGCCGACTCGCGCGCTTACAAGCCTTTGGAGATGACATGGTTCGTTCGTGATATTTGTCCGACATTGAGACTTTGGTGGTCTGCTTCTGATGGATATGCCCAAAAACAAGAAAGTGACACAAAGCGTTGATGTTTTATTTTATTCGGTCTTTAAAACATTAAATAAATGGACAAACAAACACGAACAACCACCCATCTGTACAGCCCAGAAGTGATATATCTAGGGCTCTTATTTGCAATCACTGAGCAGCGTTTGCTTGCAAATAACACAATGTCATCTCTTTCGAGCCTAGTGACTGACATTGTGCAGGAGAAGCGCCGGGTAATTTTAAACACGACTGGTTTGCGCATCAGCAAGAGTCTATTCATCCCCTTCTCCACCATGGACGCATCGATGCTGACAAGCATGAAGGAGCTAATTTCCGGGGACAACCGGTACCAGACGTGCGACGGTGCTACAGCAGGGAGTGTGGTGTATGAAGTTCTTTTAGACGATGCGGTTGAAGTAATTGGCGTGTCTAACATCCTTTGTGCTGTGTTGCTCATGCTGCGGGATGTCTATGGAGGCATCAACACCACGGCCGAAAGCATTTTTGATGTGGTCTTGCAGACAACCATGAACAAGTTCCGAGTGGACTATGCCAAAACGCTTTATGATTGCACGCAGTATGGTTACTCCACGTAACAAGTCTATCCTTGTGGTGTCTGTTTTTCGAGTAAGATCACACGCGCCGTGAGTATCTCGTTCAGTGCTTTCAGGTTTTCGATTTCCGCCTCCATGGATGTTTGACGGTCCTTGGCATTCTGTCTGCTGCGCATCGCAGATTGTCTGTTGTTGTGAAGACGTCTGGCCTCTTTTTGTTTGGTAGTGAGCTCTTCCGCCTTTTTGATGATGGCTGATGGACGTGGTTGCATCCTAAGCGGGGGGGGGGGGGGCGGAGGGGGGGGGGGGGGGGGGGCTCATGGTCAGACTTATGCAAACAACCCCGCGTCAATCGAAAGCCGTGTTAATTGACGTTTTGATGCCCAAGGGGGGGAGGTCCTAGATCATGGCTGTCCGAAACGACCGTGTTGCTGCGAAACATCGCAAT
>ENA-ORXF01000677-ORXF01000677.1-marine-metagenome-genome-assembly--contig:-NODE-677-length-23601-cov-22.896106_pt1 | contig 23601 bp, 23 predicted proteins | sample MGYA00237864_ERZ511476 | MGnify/ENA primary metagenome ERZ511476 (study PRJEB26306, sample SAMN06343908) | marine metagenome | isolation source: coastal waters | place: Atlantic Ocean: West Antarctic...
TGTTTTTTATGATTATAAATTATAATACTGTACAATCTACATTTTTACTAATTGGTATTTTTTTCGCTGGTATTTTAATGTTGTTTTTAATAAATAGGAATAAGGCCTCATTGCGATTGAAAGTAAAGTTGAAAGCCTCTATGCTAAGAATGTTTTTCTTTACGTGGTAAATATTATAACCGTTGAATTTTTAGTATATGGAAGGGTATGAAGGAAGGGAGTTCAAAAAGATGGTTTGTATTGTGCACAAAATCAAGAAACGAGTTAAAGGTCACGGATCGTCTTAATAAAATTGGAATAGAGGTATATACGCCTACGAAGATTGAAGTTAGACAATGGTCTGATCGCAAGAAAAAAGTAACCATACCTTTGTTGCCCTCTATGGTGTTGGTTCAAATGTTAGAGAAAGAGGTAGATTTAGTGTTTCAAGTTCCAGGAGCAGTGCGTTTTTTGTTTGAACATGGCAAACGTGCGAGTGTTTCAAATGAAGAGGTACTGGCAATGAAAAGTTATTTAGAAGCCACGAAAGTGGCCGATGAAAAAGGCTTGGCTCTTGGAGATCTAGTGGAAGTACCTTTGTTAGGAGAACAGGCAACTTTGTTATCTATAAAAGGAAAAAAGTGTCTGGCCCAGTTGCAAAAACTAGGCGCCATTGTATCATTTCAATTGCAGTAGGCAATTGGAATTTTTTATTTGATAAAAGTCATTACTGTGGGTAGTGCCGGCGAAGCCGTGGAAAAAACGAGTGTTTTTGTACTAAAAAATTAAAATAAAAACAAAATAGACTACCGGTGTTAGTCGAAAAAAAATAAATTATGAAAGTAGGAATCACCTTTTCAACCTTTGATTTGTTTCATGCTGGGCATGTAAAGATGCTAGAAGAAGCCAAACGGCAGTGTGATTATTTAATTGTTGGTTTGCAGTTAGACCCTTCGATTGATCGCTCTGAGAAAAATGCACCTTCGCAGTCGATTATCGAGCGGTATATTCAACTTAAAGGTTCTAAACATGTGGATGAAATTGTGCCCTACGTATCAGAGCAAGATTTAGAGGATATTTTACGTTCTTTTAAACTGGATGTGCGCATTATTGGCGATGAGTATAAAGAAAAGAACTATACAGGCAGAGACTACTGCGAAGAAAAAGGAATTGAGATCTATTACAACTCTAGAGATCATAGGTTCTCTTCGAGTGGACTTAGAAAGCAAGTGAAACAAGTAGAAGATAAATAAGTTAATTTTAGAAAAATAATGAATGGTAATGCTAGTCGAAAACAAACATAATACAATTTATAAATGAAAATTAAGGTAATAGCTGAAATAGGAATTAATCATAATGGCGAAAAGCTCAAAGCTTTTAAGCTTCTTCAAAAAGCATATGATAGTGGATGTTGGGGTGTTAAGTTTCAATATAGGTCAGATGATTTTTTCGCAATTAACGATGAAATGGGTTCAACTCTAATCCGTGAAGAACTTGAGAAAAGTAATTTAAATAAATCTTGGATACCAGAGTTGATTCAAAAATCTAATGAATTAGGTATTGCAATTGGTTTTTCTTTTTTTCGAGTTGAAGATTTAGAAGATTTTTTTTCAAAAGACTTGAAGATTGATTTTATTAAAATACCATCTCCGGAATTTAGAAATATAAATTTAATCAAAGAAGCAAAAAAGTATACAGACTGTATAATGATTAGTTACGGAGGGGGTGAGGAAAATGAAATTATTAAAGCAATTAGTGATTCTGATTTGAGAGAAACAGATATAGTATTTCATTGTATTTCAAATTACCCTATTGCAATTGGTAATCAGCAATTAAGTTTTTTGGAAAGATTAAAAAAAATGACAATTGCTAAAACTGGTTATTCTTCTCATGATGAAGATTGGGAAATAAATCTTCTTGCAGTAACTTTTGGTATAGAATTTATAGAACTGCATATTTGTGAATCAAAAAATGATATTGGCCTGGATATTACTACCAGTTCTGAACCTTCTCAAATAAAAAAGTTAACTCGTATTTTAAACTCGTATGACGAGATTTTAAAATGTGAAAAAAGAATTCCAAATCAAGGCGAAGTTCTCAACGTTAGGAATTTAGGTACATCACTATATTCAAATGTGAATTTAAAAAGAGGAGATCGATTAAAAAATACTCACTTTATAGGAAAATCTCCAAGAATTGGACTTTCTTACGAAGAGTTTAATAACATTGAGGATAAGATACTCAGCAAAGATATCAAAATCGGAGAACCTTTACTCATAGAACATTTCGAAGAAACTAAATTTAAATTGGGTGAAAATTTAATTAAATTTTCTAATGATAAAAGAATATCTCTTCCAGTGAGGTTGCATGACTTTAAATTATTTAAGGATATTTTTAATTTTAAACATTATGAATTTCATTTTTCTTATAAAGAAATTTATCATTTAGCAGAGAATGGTTTTTCAGAATTATTATCGATTATTGATAAATCATTAACTATTTCTATTCACCTTCCTGATTATATTAGTAAGGATGAATTAATTAATCCATTTTCAAATAAGAGTGAAGTTAAAGACATATCTGAACTAATAATTAATACCTGTGCTGAATTAGCAACTGAAATTAAAACTAAAACAGGTAAAGAATGTATTATATTAGGTTCGTTTTCAATGAACCAGTTTCAAACTAAAGCTGAGTTTTACTCAACTTTTAAAACGTTCATTGAAAAGAATGAGTATAAAAATAATAGAATCGTAGCACAATGGCTTCCTAAAAAAGCTTGGTACTTTGGAGGAACAGTTTTGGTTGATCTTTTTTGTTCCAAAGAAGACATTGATCTTTGTTTGGAATACGATATTCCAATTTGTCTGGACATAGCACACCTAATATTGTCTGCAAACTATTATAATGAAAATTGGAAAAAATGGTATGATTTATTACTACCCTTATGCAGACATATTCACCTTTCAGATGCAGAGGGCGATGATGGAGAGGGTGTTACATTTGGTAAAGGGGATTTACATAGTAAAGAGGAAATTCTAGATTTAGATTGTATTAAAGTACTTGAAATATGGGAAGGGCATCATAATTCAGGAAAAGGGTTCAAGGAAGGTCTTCTTTATCTGTCAAATAAATAAAGATGATATTAATAACAGGCGCTTTTGGTCAAGTTGGAAAAATTTTACAAGAAAGACTTACCGGTAAAAATAAACTTATTCTAGTAGATAGAAGTTTCGATGAGAATTTTCAAGTGGATTCATCTAGTGAATTTATGATTGGTGATTTGCAAGATATAGAGTTTGTTAAATCTATATTTGAAAAGTATAAAATCAAAAGTATATTTAATTTAGCTACAAACTCATTTGTTGAGAGGGATAAAAAGAGTGAGTTAAAATTAAAAAATAGGTGTTCTGTATTTGATAATATTATTGAAGCTGTTACTTTATACTGTGTTATTTCAGAAACATGGATTTTTCAGCCATTAAGTTCTGAGATATTCGGTGTTCCAAATTACTCTCCTCAAGATTTAAGAACTAATGTTTCGCCTATAACACCATATGGTTTTCAAAAAAGTACTGAACTAATTAAATGCAGATACTTAAACAATAAAGGATTTCAGATTTTTCATCCAATTTTATATAATCATGAATCAAAATACAGATCATTAAAGTTTTTTACAAAAAAAATAATTTCTTCTTTGGTAAAACGTTCAAAAGGAGAAGAGATTGAAATCATTGAATTTTATAATAGTCAGAGCTCAAGAGATTTTAGTTATGCATATGATTTTGTTGATGTTTTTGTTTTAGCAATGAAAAGTAATATTATTGGAGATGAACTTATTGGATCAGGTATTAGAATGAAGGTAATAGAGTTTATAGAGTTCGCTCTTAAAGAACTCAATATTAGTTATGAAATTGTTGCAAATAAGTCTAATAATGTCTTAAAAATAGTTAGTCAAGATAAAATTATTGCAAAACAGATTGGACAAGATATATTTGATATGCAGCGAGATTTCTGTTTTAATGGTAAATTAAAAAATAGTTCTTTAAGTAAAGTTAAAATTACTGGAGGTAAAGATTTAATAAGAAAATTAATACTAGATGAAACCTCAATTCAAAAATAAATATATAGTTGTCATTCCTGCAAGGGGTGGCTCTAAATCAATAAAGTTTAAAAATATTCAAACTTTCAATGGAATTCCATTGATATCTTTTGCCGTAAAAAAGTTTAAAAAATTAGAATTAAATTTAGAAGTAATTGTGACTTCAGATTCTGATGAAATTTTAAATTTAGCTTCAAAAGCTGGTGCATTTTGTATAAAAAGACCAATTGAGCTGAGCGGAGATAATGCAACTTCTGAATCTGCGATAACTCATGCAATAAAAGTTTACAGTGAAATAAATAATAAATTTAATGCAATTATTTTTCACCAATGTACTAGCCCGTTAATTTCGGAAAATTCTATTTTAAAATCAATTTCAACTTATGAAATTAGTTCAGAGAATACAGTTTTTTCTGTTATTGAAGAAAACAATCCTATTTGGTTGTTCAATAGTAAGTTAGATGAATATGAGATTTTAAATAATAAAGAAAAAATAAGAGGTCCTAGACAAAAAAGAAAACCTCAACTTATAGAAACGGGTGGTATTTATATTTTTGATAGGAGGGAGTTTGAAAAGAAGGGGAACCGATTCCTTGGAAATCCCTTACCAGTGGTGATTCCAAAAAAAGAAAGTGTTGATATAGATGATCCAGAGGATTTAAAGTTTGCAAATAAAATAAAATAAAATAAAATGAAAACAGCGTTAATTACAGGTATTGCGGGACAAGACGGAAGTTACCTATCTGAATTACTTTTAGAGAAAGGATATGAAGTACATGGAATAATTAGAAGATCTAGCTTAGAAATAGTTTCTCGAATTGATCATCTATACAAGGGGTCTAACAAGCATCCAAACTTTCATCTTCATTACGGAGATGTAACAGATTCAAGTAATATTGATAATATAATTTCTAAAGTTAGACCTGAAGAGATATATAATTTAGCTGCTCAAAGCCATGTTAGAGTTTCTTTTGACATGCCAGAGTATACAGCTAATGTAGATGCTTTAGGTACATTAAGAATACTAAACTCTATAATTAATCAAGGTCTAGCAGATAAAACAAAATTTTATCAGGCTTCAACAAGTGAACTCTATGGTAAAGTTCAGGAAATTCCACAGAACGAAAAAACTCCCTTTTATCCAAGAAGCCCCTATGGTGTTGCTAAGTTGTATTCTTTCTGGATTGTAAAAAATTATAGAGAAGCATATAATATGTTTGCTTGTAATGGTATTTTATTTAATCATGAAAGTCCAAGAAGGGGTAATAGTTTCGTGACAAAAAAAATTGTTGAACAAGCAGTTAAGATAAAAAATGGTCGACAGGATTCTATTAAATTAGGAAACATTTATTCCAAACGAGACTGGGGTCATGCAAAAGATTATGTTGAGGGAATGTGGAGAATGTTACAGCAGGATTCTCCTGATGATTTTGTTTTAGCTACAGGTGAAATGCATTCGGTAAAAGACTTTATTGAAATAATTTTTCAGAAACTTAATTTACCTCTGGAATGGAAAGGAGAAGGTTTAGATGAAAAAGGATTCAATCCAAATACAGGAAAGATATATATTGAGATAGATCCGTATTATTTTAGACCAACTGAAGTCGAATTATTACTTGGAGATCCTAGTAAAGCAACTAAAGAATTGAATTGGAAAAGAAATTTTAGTTTTAGTGATCTAGTTGAAGATATGGTAAATTATGAGATAGATTTATATGCCAAAGAGTAGTAAATATTATTTAGATACATATTATTTTAATAGCTAATCAATGAGTTCCTTAAAGCCATTAGTTTTTTTCAGTGTTTTAGATAAAATCATTTTGTCTGCACAATCTCACCTACCAGCTTTAATTGTAGCAGCTTTTTATGATGTTTCGGATTATGGAGATTTCATGTATTCATATTCAGTAGCTATTTTGATATCTTGTTTGGTTGTTTTTATTGATGATAAAGTTGTCAAAAATGAATATCTTGATAAAAAAAATAGCAATTTATTTCCATTATTATCATTAATCAGAACATTAATTATTGTAATCGTTTCATTCTTATTTATTTTGATTAGCTCACTTTGGATTAAAAATGATTCTCTTTTAAGAATTTTTCAGTTTACAGTCTTTTTTGCGGTTTCTGCTATCTCTTATGGTCATATAATAAAATTAGAATCAGATTTAAATCTTAGAAAATTATCCATTATTCGTGTTTTTTCTTTTGTAATTTCGATTACACTTTGTTTTTATTTCTCTCTTAATAAATTTCCTATAGAATATAATATATATGCTATGATTTCAGGAGCTACTTTGAATTTTATTTTTCTTTTTAGTACTTCAGATTTTGCAATTAGATCTAAGGATGTTTTTGGATCAAAAAAGGTTGTAAAAAAAATCCTCAAACAGAGTGCACCATTTGGTATTGCAGCCGTATCATATATGGTTTACATGAGAACGGATACAATTATGATTGATTATTTCTTAACAAAAGACGACGTAGGTATCTATTCTCTAGCCGTACAGGCTATAACAATCGCTACTCTAGTTTTAGCTCCGATTCAAGTGATAGCTTTTCCCAAGCTGAAGGAAATGTATAAGGTTAATCATTTACAGTATCACAATAAACTCATTCAATTTACCTCTTTCGGGGTTTTATTATTTTTATTAGGATTCATAATTATAGCTTTGTTAATGAGTTATTTAATTTTTTGGAATTATGAAGAATTTTCTGAATCTCTGCCAATACTTTTTATTCTTTTTTTCTCTGCCCTATGCACAGCAGTGTCCGTCCTTAGAAGTTCACATATTACTTTTGAAGGATTAGGAAATTACTTGCTTTATTCTCAAATAATAGCTCTGTTTATTAATTTATCACTTAATTTTAGTTTAATCCCGATATATGGCATAAAAGGAGCTGCAATTTCAACTTTAATTTCACAGCTTTGTGGACTTATTTTATCCAATTTATTTTTTAATAAATTAAAAATGTTTCTTAGAATTCAACTAAAATCACTTAATTTTATAAAATTATTCAAATTAATCAAATTATTCAAATGAAAAATATTTCTATTGTTGTGCCTCTAGATTTTACAGCATACCTATGCAATAAACATATGGTATTAAATCTTTTGAAACTGAAAAATGTAAATGCTGTATATGTAATTGGCGAAAAGACTCCAGATACAAATTATGAGGAAATCATTGAGTCTTGGGGCGCTACTTTTATCCCTTTAAAAACTTATCGGCATGTCTCGATAATTAAAGATGTGCGTTATACGTTGCGCTTAAAGCAATTATTTAAAGAATCACGTACAGATGTTGTTATAAATGTAACAACCAAACCGAATGTGTATGGCCCTGTTGCAGCAAGATTACTTGGTATTGAAGCTGTTTTTACTGGTGTGTGGGGAAGGGGAACTGCATTTACGGACGACAAAAATCTTAGCAGGGCTGTAGTTAGATTTTTTCTTAAAATACTACTTTGGAATGGCTTTAGACTATCTAGATTAACATGGGTAACAAATGCATTGGATTATAAATATCTGATAGAAAAAAATATTGCAAAGAAGGATCGTTTATTTTTAACAAAAAATTATGTGGACTGTAAAATGTTTTCTCGTTCTAGTTTGGATATCAATAAGTTAGATTCTTTAAAAAAAGAATTCAGTATTAAACCCGATGAGTATGTAGTTATTCTTGTCGGTAGAATGATTTGGCCTAAAGGAGTTGGTGAATTTGCTAAAGCAAGTATTATTCTTAAGGATACAAATCCGAAAATTCGATTTATACTTGTAGGTGCGGAAGAACATTCAAGTCCTGATAAAGTACCCACCGAAACTTTAAAAAAATGGTCTTTAAATCATAATTTTGATTGGGTAGGTTATAGGGAAGATATATTGTCTCTATACGGTATCAGTGATCTAGCTGTTTTGCCATCATATTATAAAGAAGGTGGTTATCCTAGAGCATTAACTGAACCCATGGCTTTAGAGTTACCAGTTATTTCTAGCGATAGTTTGGACTGTCGAACTCCAGTAAAACAAGGATATAATGGTTTCTGGGTTAAATCTAAAGATGCAGAGAATTTAGCTTTAAGAATAAAAGAATTGGCTGAAAACCCGTCTATTAGTTTAAAGTTTGGTCAAAATTCACGAGTCCGTGTTGTAGAGGAATACAGTGAAGAAGTTATAATGAAGGAGGTAATAGATAAGTTTGAATCTTTATTTTGATTAATAACCGCATATATTTGGTGGGATCACTATATACACTCATAAATGCAGTGAATTTAGAGGCTTCTTTAACTAATAAAAATAGTTCAAAAGCTTATTTAGTGTTTTTTGGAACTTTAAGTGGCTTTAATAGAAGTCTTTACGATAACGTTAAAAATTCTTTATTTCATGGAGCATACTTAGAGAAGCACCCCAATAAATCTAATAAATTAGTTAACCTTTTTACGTTAATTTTTAAAAAATATAAGACTAATAAAATTCACATTAGAGAAAAAGATTCCACTGAAATATTTTCTCAAAATTTAATTTTTACTCTTCTTGGTCCTTTTAATCGAACCAAATCTTGTCAATATCACTATCTTGAAGAAGGTCTCAGCACTTATACTGATTTTAATCACAGGTTTGAAAATAGAAATTTCTGGATCAAAATGATAAACAAATTTATTTATGGTGACCAACTAATACCTAAATTTAAATATGTATACATTTATAATCAATCTTTATATAATGGTATAATGGAAACAAAAACTCTACCCAAGTTTGATGTTTCTTTATTCAAAACATCTGAAAACAAAGAAATCAAGAAAGAAAATTTTCCTAACAGAATGTTTCTAGGCTCACCCATAGAGTCAATTGATTCTTTGTTGGCAAAAAATCTTCGAGGTAATGAAAAAAATATTTTTCAATTATATGTTAGTGAAAAATTAGAGGGTGTTTCTTCTATTCTTAACGGTAAAAATTTTTTATATAAGACACATCCAAACGAAGTCCTAAATGGAATTCATAATAGATTTGAAATTTATCATACTAATTTACCATGGGAGCTTAATATTAATTCATGTGAAGATAGTAATATTTTGATCTCAGTTTTTTCGACTGCTGCAATAACTCCAAAAATTCTTTATAATAAAGAGCCTAGGATCATTTTTTTATTCAGATTACTCCAACCATATCTTTTTTTTCAAGCAGAGGAGTTTTTAGCAAGAGTTAGGAATTTATACCAGAACGAAGACAGAGTAGTGGCTCCAAGAACTATTAAAGAGCTTTCTGAAATTTTATCTAAATTTAGTCAATAATGTCATTTAGAAATATCTTAACATTTATTTTTAGCACTACGATATTGATTTCTATTGTTACAATCAATTTTTTACCAACTCACCTTCTTTCTATTATATTAACAACCGTTTGTTTTGTCACCTTATTGCAGTTAATTATACAAAAGTCAACTCCCCCAATTTGGCAAATATTGTATGTATTTTCAATAATATTTTTCCTCTGTCTAAAAGAGATTGTAGGTGTAATTAATTTATTTGATATTAATAATTCCATTTCTTTAGCAAGTATTGGATACAACTACTCTATTGAGGCATATAATAAAGCAATAATTTACATTGTATACTTTGTTTCGGGTACATATTTTGCAATTGTATTTCTACAAGAAAAAGTTACTAGCATACCAATATTGCCAAAAAAAAATATTACCAATGTAAAGAGCTTTAAGGTTTTCTTTTTAATATGTTTTTGCTTTATGCTATTTGATAAATTCTCCATATATTCAAATAGTCAAATTGTAGGCTATGTGGATGCTATTCATTCAGAATCATCAAACTCACTTTTTTTTATTCTAATTGACATATTACACCCTGTTTTATATTCTATATTAGCCATAGCTTTCATGCAAAAGAAAATCTCTTCTGTAAACTTCGCACTTCTTACCCTGTTTTTTATCACCCCCTATTTCTTTACTTTTCTCTCAGGTTTTAGAGGAGAGTTTGTAGGTAAATTAATTGCGCTTACAATTATATTTGCTTCAATTACTAAATTTCCGAGGTATTACTATGTGATTGGTGGGGCGACCGTTCTAATAGGAGTCCTTGGGATGGAATTTATACGATTTGATAACTCGTTATCTTTATTATCTTTACCTTTAGAAAGTTATTTTCTGGCATTTTCATATCTTGGAAACTCTTTTGATGTAGTTCCGTTAGCAATTGAAAATCAAGCTTATTTATTTCATGACTGGAAATATTTTTTTGGTGGTCCACTGGCTATTTTTAGTTTTGAACCTACTTACAGTGCTCAGGGAATATTAACAAAGCCATATTTAGCACAACATTTAATGTCTATCATTGACTACAGAAGATTTTCTGGTGGGTCGACTATTGGTAGTTCGGTAGTTGCGGAAATCTTTCTTATTACACCCTACTTGATTCTTCCATTTTCTTATTTTATTATCTGGACATCTAAAGTCTTGATAAATAAATCATTTTATTCGGTTTTATTTTTTTATATAAGTTTTAGTTATTTCGAAAACATGCTTTTTATGGCTAGAGGAGGGTTCTTAAAATTTATAGATAAAGAGCTGTTTTTTGGTATAATACTCATATTAATTATTGTATCTTTATCATCGTTAAATTCTAATATGAAGGAGAAGGATGTATAGTAAATTTTTTTATCGAGGACGATGGGCAATGGCCGCGGTTCTTAAATCATTTGGTCTTGTTTCGGGAGATAAAGTAGTTTTACAAGGCTATACATGTATCGCTGTTCCTCAGGCAATTAGCGCTCTTGGGATGGTTCCTTTGGTAATTGACACTGATGAAAATAGTTTATTTATGTCTCCATCTTTGTTAGAAGATACTCTGGAAAAAAATGATGTTAAATGTGTGATTATTCAGCATACTTTTGGCTATTTAGCTCCAGAATCTTTATACAATATTTGTAATAGATATCAAGTAAAGATTATAGATGATTGTGCTCACTTATTTCCCGGTTTCGATTCATTTGTTAAAGCTGATTATTTTACAAGTAATAGATTTTATTCGATGGAATGGGGTAAACCTGTGCCTGTAGGAATAGGCGGGTTTTTAGAAAGCGAAAATCCAATAGTCAGTCTTAAAAATATGAGATATGATATTGTAAAAATCATAAAAATAGAACTTCAATACTTAGGTTTTTTATTGTTTTATCGACCGTTCTTTTTTTTTAAAATTAAAAAACTGTTCAGCTTTTTGATTAAATTAGGTCTTTTTGAAGGTAATAATATGAATATCAAAGAGTTTGATACATCTAATGAAGAAATGTCTATTCACATCTCTCCTTTGGTAAAAAAAAGGTATCTAAAAGAGTTGAAGCGAAAAAGACTTTTATTCGATAAGAATTACAATGAATTTTGCCAAATTATTGAACTTCTGGATAATGAATTGCCTTCGAAACTTTCGAAATTTAATTTAGAGAATTCCATACCAATGAGATTTCCTGTCTGGGTTAGTGATAAAAAAGAAGTTTTGAAAAGAGCTAGTGAACTTAATATTCCTCTAGGTGATTGGTATTCTACTGCTGTTGATCCATTGTCAATTGGCGAAGTTAAAGAACTGGGTTGGACAAACTCTAACTTAGAAAATAGTAAAAATCTCAGTGAGCATTTAGTTACAATTCCATTAGATAAATACCAAAATCAAAAGAGCTTAAAAAAAGTTATAATGTTATTAAAAGAACATGTCAAGTAAAATTTGTAAAATGATTTTTAGAACTGCAGTTGCTTCTGATCTCTATAAAATAGTTAATATTCATATAGAATCCTTTCCTAATGGAATTCAAACCTATATGGGAGATACATATTTAAGACAGAAATATTACTTTTTAATAATGTTTTCAGAAGTAAAGTTGGTTTGTGAAATTAATGCAGAAGTCGTTGGATTTTCTTTTTCTTCCCCAAAACCGGATTTTAAGCTTAAACTTAGTTTTAAGCATTATTTTCAAATAACCTTAAGTCTAATAAAAAATATTTCAATTGTATCGAAATTATTTTATGGACGATTACAACTATCTTTTACTAAAAATTTGGCAAACTCGAATCAGTTTTTGTTAGAGAGTAATATTGAATTAGGATATATAGCCGTTTCAAAAACTAAAAGATCGATCGGTTTAGGTGCTAAATTGATTAGTGAATTTGAACGAATTGCTAAGAGTAAATTAGGTTATAACAAAATTCTTACTAGAACACATAATGAAAGATTAACAAATTTTTATATAGAAAATAAAAATGCTTTAATCCAAAAACGAAAATCAAGCAGTGATAGTTACACTTGTACACTATTATGGAAAATTAAAAAATAAATTATGAGCATTAAAAAATCAGAAGAACTAGCTGACTTTATTCGAATTTCAGCTGTTAAAATGACTAATAAAGGAAAAAGTTCACACGTTGCCTCGGTCTTATCAATGGCAGATGTCTTAGGAGTAGTATATGGAGACTATCTAAAGGTTAATCCAGATGAACCTAAAGCTACTGATAGGGATATATTTATATTAAGTAAAGGGCACGCTGGTGCAGGTGTTTATGCCGCTTTAGCATGGCGGGGTTTTTTCTCCAAGTCGGTTTTAGACACTCATTATCAAAATGGATCGATTTTATCAGGTCATGTTTCACATAAGAACATTCCTGGAGTTGAATTTTCTACAGGATCCTTAGGACATGGATTGCCAGCCTCAATCGGGTTTGCAATGGCCAGAAAGGAATTAGGTTCTAGAGTTGTTTGTGTGATGGGTGATGGGGAATGTAATGAAGGAACAACATGGGAGTCAGCTCTTCTTGCAAGTCATTACAATCTTAATAATTTGACGGTTATAATCGATTGTAATAAGTTTCAAAGTTTAAAGACTACTAAAGAGACATTAAATCTAGAGCCATTTGCTCAGAAATGGGAATCTTTTGGATGGGATGTTTTTGATATTGATGGACATGATATAAAAGCTATCAGTGCAGCATTAAATGCAAACTCTAAAAAACCAAAGTGTATTATAGCAAATACAATTAAAGGAAACGGAGTAGACTTTATGGAAAATAATATTTTATGGCATTATAGATCACCTCAAAATGAAGAATATGAATTGGCACTTGAAAAATTAAAAAATTATGAGAGATAACTTTATAAAGACATTAGTGGAAGAAAGATCAAAGGATGATTCTATAATGCTATTGACTGGAGATTTAGGATTTGGCGTTTTGGAAGAATTTGAAGAACTCTACCCTTCATCTTATCTTAATCTTGGCATTGCAGAACAAACCATGACAGGTATTGCGTCAGGATTAGCACTTAGCGGTAAACGTGTTCTAACTTATTCAATTGGAAACTTTCCAACGCTGAGATGCTTGGAACAAATTCGTAATGATCTTGCTTATCATGAATGTAATGTGACTATTGTTGCTGTTGGAGGAGGGTTCTCTTACGGACAGTTGGGTATGTCTCATCATGCTACCGAAGATATTGGAATTATGCGTGCATTACCTAATGTAGAGGTGCTCGTACCATGCACTAATCTCGAATCTGAATTGATTACAAAAGAAGTGATAGCTTCTAATAAAACTAGTTATTTGCGCTTAGATAAAAGTTTCGATACCGAAACCGATGATACAGATTCCTTTAAGTATGGTAAATTAAGAAGGTTTAGGAAAGGAAGCAAGTATGTTATAATAGCTACTGGAGGAATATTAGAGGAAGCTACAAAGGCCGCAGATGAATTGAAGACTAAATTTAACTTAAATATTAAAGTGCTTGGCTGTCACATGGTAAAACCATTTGATGAGAAAGATTTGATTAATAATTTAGTGGATGCAGATATTATTTTGACTATAGAAGAGCATAACCTGGTATCTGGTTTTGGTGCTTTGATAGGTGAAGTGCTGTTTAGAAATAAAGTACAAATTAATCATTTTATTAATTTAGGAATTAATGATACTTATAGTGGAGAAGTAGGTGATCAAAAATTTTTAAGAAATAGTTACAAAATAAATAAAGAAGAAATAATCAAACAACTTTTAAATAAAATTTAAAATGAAAAAGTCTATTCCGTTTTATGAATATCCAAGAGCTTATACTGACGATAAAAAAGAGGTTCTTGAAATAATCGATAATGTAGCTTCTAGGGGTGCATTTATAATGCAAAAAGAGTTAACCGATTTTGAATCTAATATTTCGAAATTTACTGGAGCAAAACATTGTTTAGGAGTTGCAAATGCAACAGATGCTCTTGAAATTGCGTGGTCAATGGTTGGTTTGAAAAAAGGTGATGAAGTAATCATAAGTGCTCATACTATGTTGGCTACTGCATCTGCAATCAAAGTGTCGGGAGGAGAGCCAATTCCTGTTGATATTAGTCCAGATGGGCTTATTGATCCAGTTTCAATTGAGAATGCAATTACCGATCGCACTGTTGCAATATGTCCAACACAATTAAATGGGAGAACTTGTAAGATGGATATAATTCAGGAAATAGCTAAGAAGCATGGATTATTAATCATAGAAGATGCTGCTCAAGGTTTAGGTTCCACCTATAAGGGTAAATCTGCAGGTACTTTCGGATTTGCTGCTTGCATAAGTTTTTATCCAGCTAAAATTCTTGGAAGTCTTGGAGATGGAGGTTTATTAATTACTGATAGTGTCGATGACTTTGATACCGCTAAGAGACTGCGTGATCACGGAAGGGATGAAATAACTGGGGATGTAAAAGAATGGGGAAGAAACTCTAGACTAGATAATATACAGGCTGCAGTTTTAGATTTTCGTCTTTCAAAATATGATGAAGTCATAAGAAGAAGACGTGAAGTCGCATCAATTTATGATCAGTATTTGTCAAATATAAATGAGCTTATACTCCCCCCGCCACCAGATAATGGTGACCATTTTGATGTTTATCAGAATTATGAAATGCAGGCTGAAAATCGTGATGATTTAAAACAATTTTTAAATGAACATGGGATAGGTACTTTAGTTCAGTGGGGTGGGATGGCAATTCATCATTTTAAACAGTTAGGTTTTCAACAAAACTTACCTAATGCAGATAGCTTTTTTGAGAAGTGTATAATGTTGCCAATGAACAACTTTATTAGTAATGATGATGTTCATTATATTATAGAAGTAATCGTTAAATTTTATTCCAGGAAATAATGAAAAGATTTTTTGATTTTTTAATTTCATTAGTAGGGATACTAGTTCTTTCTCCAATTTTTACGTTTTTTATAATTTTGGTTTTTTTACAAGACTTTAAAAGCCCATTTTATATAGCAAATAGGGTAGGAAAGAATGGAAATTTATTTAAGATGATCAAATTAAGATCAATGGGGGTCAATGCGGATAAATCTGGACTAGCATCTACAAGTAATAATGACATGAGGATCACTCCGATTGGTAAGATCATTAGAAAGTTTAAATTAGATGAATTAACACAATTATTTAATGTTTTTTCAGGACATATGAGTTTTGTAGGTCCACGACCTAACGTTGTTTCTGATGTTGGCCTTTATACAAAGGAAGAGATGGGTTTGTTGTCAATACGCCCTGGTATCACTGATATAGCATCTATCGTTTTTTCTGATGAAGGAGAAATTTTATCGGGTCACGAGGACGCAGATAAGGCATATCAACAACTCATTAGGCCAGGAAAGGGTGCTTTGGGTCTATATTACGTAAATAATCGATCGTTTAATTTAGATCTATCGTTAATTTTCTTAACTATATTAGCTATAATTTCAAAACAAAAAGCTCTTCGTGTATTATTTGATATATTAAAACGAAAGAATGCAGATCTAGATTTACTAGAAACAGTGTCAAGGAGAAAACCTTTGATTCCAAGTCCACCAGTTGGTTCTAATACTATTTTTGAGACTCGTAATTAAAATTACTAAGTGATAGAAAACCTAGTTCCTTCTCCACCACCTGGTTCAAAGAACATAGTTAAAGATAGATCCGGAAAAGTTAAAATTAAACTAAATTTTCAAAAAAAAATAATTTTGAATTGAAAAATTCATTTAAATATATGCATGTAAATTGATTAATCTAATATTCAAAAACAACTTTCCTGTTGTGTTCAAGTTATTGCTTGACTTTTTTTTTCTTGCAATTATCAATTATTTAATTCATCAAATAATTGGTTTTCCAATCATGTATTCAAATTTAATATTGTATTTAATTTTACCGAGTATATCAGTTATTACATTATTTATACTTAAGGTATATAACACTATGTATAGGTATTTCAATATAAGTGACATTAGTAGGTTACTAATGGGAATTACTTTAAATTCTCTAACTTATTTTATATATATAGGTAGTTTTGAAAAAACACTAGTAATAATCCAATTGCTACTTTACTTTCTTATAGTTTTTTTTTTAATCTCTTATCGAATACTCATTAAAATTTTATTTTCTAGAGTTAATAAAACATCTGAAGATGTAAATAATATAATTATTTTTAGTGCAGGTAATAGTGGTGTTCTTACTAAAAGAGCATTTTATAATAGTTCAGAATTCAAAATATTAGGCTTTATTGATGATGATAAATTTAAAATAGGTAAGAGACTTGACGGAGTTACTGTTTTTGAAATAGGGGTTAAGCTAAATAAGTTCATTGCTGATAATGATGTTTCTAAAGTTATTATTTCAACTGAAAAATTATCTGCAAATAGACAAGTTTATCTCTTTAAGTATTTTCAAAATTTAAATATTCAAATATTAAAACTTCCACCTGTTAAATCTTGGATTAATGGAATTCCCAATATTCATAACTTAAAGGAAATTAAAATCCAAGATTTACTAAATAGAGGATTAATAAAAATTGATAAAGTAAAAAACAAACACCTGTATTCTGGAAAATCAATATTAGTGACTGGTGCAGCTGGCTCTATCGGGTCCGAAATTATAAAACAAGTTATAAAATTCAAACCAGCTAGGATCATTTTATTTGATAATTCAGAAACCCCAATGTTTAATATTAAAGAGGAGCTAGCATTGATTTCTAATAATATTGAATTATTGTATTTTATTGATTCTGTTATTGATAAAAAAGCTGTGAACGAAATTTTTTCACTTTATAAAGTTGATATTGTTTTTCACGCTGCAGCCTATAAACATGTGAATATGATGGAAGCCAACCCAAGAAGTGCCATTATAAATAATGTTTACGGCACCAAATTAATTATTGACTTTTCAATTAAATATAATGTGCATAAATTTGTATTAATTTCTAGTGATAAGGCGGTTAACCCATCGAATGTTATGGGAGCTTCAAAAAGAATTTGCGAATTGTATCTGGCTTCAAAAATCAGTGATTCAAAAAATAAGACAAAATTTATTACTACTAGATTTGGAAATGTTTTAGGCTCGAACGGGTCTGTGGTCCCGATATTTGAAAAACAAATAAGAAAAGGTGGTCCAATCACTATTACTCATCCGGACATAGTTAGATATTTCATGACAATTTCCGAGGCTAGTCAGCTAGTGATTGAGGCTGGTGCTATAGGTAAAGGAGGAGAAGTTTTTGTTTTTGACATGGGACTTCCTGTTAAAATATTGGATTTAGCTAAAAACATGATTTCTCAAAAAGGTTTAAAAGTTGGAACAGATATTAATATTGAGTTCACTGGATTAAGACCTGGAGAAAAATTATATGAAGAATTGTTAGTTGGTAGCGAAAAATTACTTAAGACTCATAATGAATTAATATTTATTGCAAAGAAAGAAGTTGTTGGTAAAGAATTGTCAAATTTAATCGATAACTTAATTAACATCTCATTGAAGAACTCTGATAATTTTAAGATTGTTAGTTTAATGAAAAAAATTGTTCCAGAATATATTTCTAATCATTCAGAATTTCAATCTTTGGATAAAAAATGATACAGACACTTTATAGATTAATAATTTATTTTTTTTCAAAATTTATTAAGACAGATAGTTTATCAGATAAGTTTCCTGTTTCAGTTAAAGCTATTATCATCGATGATAACAAGGTTCTTTGTTTAAAAAACGAAAGAAATGAATGGGATTTGGCTGGTGGAAAAATTAATTTTAATGAGGATATTGAGGAGTCTTTAAAAAGAGAAGTTAAGGAAGAAACAAATTTAAATATAAATAATTTCAATATTTTAAAGCCTGTGAATTTAACTTTCAATGATGTCTCTGTGATTGTTCTAATTTACTCAGTTAATATCTCTTGTGACTCTCCAATTATCATTTCTTATGAACATTCTGAATATAATTTTTTTTCAAAATCTGAAGTAATGAATTTAAATCTGCCCCAATATTATAAAAACCTTATTGAAGGCTTAATTTAAAAATATTATCACTTTAATACTCATGTCTTCACAGAGCGGTAGTTTTTATAAAATATGTTTTTAAATAAAAATAGAGTATCATACTTAAAAGCAGATTTATGCATTAGAATGTTTAAGTTTTTAACTTAGCTAATTATATTTATAATGCTCCCGTCGTTGTTAGATTGAATAACAATATGTTTCTCAATCAATTTTGTGTTAAAATAGGCTATCACAGAAATAATAGGAAGTGAAGATAATGATTAAAAATAAATGAAAGTTTATAATGAATGAGATCAAATTTTTTTATAGCAAGGGGAAAAACATGGCTTGATAGGTTTATAAGAATCTTCTAATGTTGCAGAATACTGATGCAAATCTCACTTTAGATGAAAATGATATTATTAGAGTACAAGATGATTTTGGTAAATAAAAAAGATTATGAGTACGAAAAAAGGAATGATTGTATCTGGTTATTTTAACCCAATACATAAAGGGCATATTGAGTATTTTAGCAATGCCTTAGAATTGGCAGATGAACTATTTGTAATTATAAACAATGATCATCAAAGAGTTTTAAAAAGGTCAAAGGAGTTTCAGAAAGAAGAAGAACGTGTTTTTATTGTCTCCAATATAAAATCAGTGGACCATTGTGTTTTATCAATTGATGAAGATAGAACGGTTTGCAAAACCATTGAAAAAATTGCTTTAGATTTTGGTTCAGAATATGAATTAAGCTTCGCTAATGGTGGGGATCAAAATAACAACACCATCCCAGAAAGATCTATCTGTGATCAAATGGGTATAACTTTAGTAGACGGTTTGGGTGATAAAATACAATCCAGTAGTTGGTTGCTAAAAAAGTAAACTTTTTTGATTACATTTGGTTTCGAATCTAATTTTAATACAAATGCCATTCGATCCAATTCAGCAAAGATAGCAGGGAAAAATCTAAAAAGAGGACCTGCAAAAAAAGAAGGTCCTTCCATTAAAGAAAAGATGGAAAGGCTCTATGAAAAAGTGTTGGATGATCTGCTCATAAACCAAGAAAAGCTCACAAAAACAGAACGGGTAAAAGTATTTGTAACCCTGTCTAATTATATCTTCCACAAAATCAAATCTGTACGAGACAAATTCACGCTAGAAAAATTAAAAGAGAAAAAAGAAGATCTCTTTAATCAAGTTTCAGATCCTACCAAGTAATCTTTCTTAAGTAAAAAGAGAATCAATTGAATTATAAAGAAACGCTATTTTTTATTGCCAAATGTTTGACTATTTCTTTGGAAGAAAAAAATAGAGATGAAATAGAGTTGATACTGAAAACAAGCTTTGTAGATTGGGATGCTGTTGTAAAAGTGAGTGCCAGTCATTATGTCTTTCCATCGATCTATTGTAATTTTAAAAGAACTGATTTTTTAAAATATCTTCCCGCTGATTTGGTTGATTATATAACCGATTTAAATAGAGATAGGAATACACAAATCATTCAACAAGCACAAGAACTAAACAGCCTACTATTAGCAAATAACATTAGACCGATTTTTTTAAAAGGAACTGGGAACCTATTAGCAGGAATCTATGATGATATAGCCGAAAGGATGTTAGGGGATAGTGATTTTATTTTTTCAAAAGAAGATTATAAAAAAAACTATAACTGTTTTACGAGAGTTTGGGTATTCTGAAGTGCATAAGTATAAATATCATTCTCCTTATCAGAAACATTACGGAAGACTTCAAAAATAGAATTCTATTGCAGCTATAGAAATTCACTCAGAAGTTTTAAATGTAAAAATATATACTAATGAATTTAATTACAGTTGCGTTAATCTATATAGTCAAGTTATAAATGGTATTACTGTTTTGAGTTATGCAAATAAATTAAATTTATCTATCATAGCGAATCAAATAAACGATAGTGGTTTTTATTACAAAAAGATGGCATTACGAAATGCATATGATGTTTTTTTATTGTCTAAAAAAACGAATGTAAAAGATGCAGTTAATACATTAGATAAACTAACTAATCCTTTGAATTGTTTTTTAGCAGGTTGTTATGAAGTTTTTAATAAAGTAGATAGTTTACAATGCAATAATACAAAAAAGGTAGTTTCTATTTAATTGTTTTTAATGGTCAATTTACCAACATGAAAACAACAAAAAGACGACACAAACTCATTAAGACTTATCTAATTCTAAAATTTAGATTAGACACTATCTATAAGTGTATAATATACAAAGAGTATCGAGTTTATTATATAAAAAGAGTGACTGATAAAAACATGTATAAAGAAAAGATAATTAAGTTAATGTTTTATGTCTTACTAAAAATAATAAGTATATTGCATAAGGCTAACAAGCCATTAATCTGGTAATAAATTAGTATCCTTAACCTATTTATGAGGTGCAGGACTACCTGAATTAACAACAGAAAATAACTCCTATGGTTTAACATAAAGAAAGTCCTACACTTCTGTACGTTAAAGTTTTTTTACCCTGTAATTAGAATCTCTCATACAAAATTAGAGTAATTTTCCTTTGAGATACAAATATATTGTTGAATTCATTAATTTAGCAAATCATTAAAAAAGAGAAAAAAATAATTAAAATGGTTATAATTTTTTTGGTAATCAACTACACTAAACATCAATTCTATATATATATTTTAAGAACGTCTTTGTGGCTATTGGCAATTAGTAATTCTTCAGAAATATCTGCGCAGAGACTAAATCATCATGGACAAGTTACTGGGAACTTTTCAGAACAGCAAATTTTTACAAATGGGAGTGATGGATATACATGTTATCGTATACCAGCAATTATTAAAGCACCTAATGGAGATTTGCTAGCTTTTGCAGAGGGAAGAGTTGGAAGCTGTAATGATTTTGCTCAGAACGACATTGTGATGAAGAGAAGTACAGATAATGGTGCCTCCTGGAGTAATTTAGCAGTTGTTTGTGACAATATTGCTCATAACAGAGTAATTGTCTCCAATCCTGCACCGGTAGTTGATATGACTGACCCTAGTAATCCTGAAGGTGCAGTGAGATTGGTTTATAATGCATCAGATTGGTCAGAAAACTCAGTTATTGGCGGAACGGGAGTAAGAGAAGTATTTACTAGAATAAGTGCTGATAATGGTTTAACGTGGTCAACACCGGAAAACATTACTCTCCAAGTCCATAGACCTAACCAGCCGTCAATAAATCCTTTATATAATTTTGTTGAAGACTGGAGACATAATGCAATTACTCCAGGTCACGCTATTCAATTAGAGCATGGGAAAAAAAATGGACGTTTACTATTTCCTGCAAATTATACAATTAATGTTTCTGGCTCAAATGAAGGGCATTCTTATGCTTTTTATACGGATGACCACGGAGCTACATGGCATATTGGAGGTACTGTAGAAAAGGGTACAAATGAAGCAATGGCGGTTGAAAAAACAAACGGAGAAATATTAATGACAATGCGTAAACAATTTCACGGTCCAGAAGGTTCTAACTTGGGTACTAGTAAATACAGAGCAGGTGTTATAAGTAGTGATGAGGGAGAGACTTTTGGAACCGCTTTTAATGATTTTGAATTACCTGACCCCGTTGTGCAAGGAAGTATTTTGAGATATACTACAGCAAGCGAACATGACAGAGATAGAATACTTATTGCAAATCCAGCAAGTCAGTCTTCAAGAGTAAATATGACTGTACGAATAAGTTATGATGAAGGAGATACTTGGCAAGTAAGTAAAGTTATTAATTCAAGTTATTCATCTTATTCTGATATGATTATTGACAATAATACGAATATAAACCTGCTTTACGAAAAATGGAACCCATACGGTATTTATTTAGCAAAATTTGATTTGGAATGGCTTTCAGACGGAGATGATAGTTTGAATACTTTAAGTCAGCAAGATCAAAATTTAATAAATGAAAAAAGTATAATCTACCCGGTGCCAGCAGATAACTGCATGAATCTAAACTTATTAAGGTTTTCAGGATCTTTAGATATAAATATTTATAACATCATGGGGTCTTTGGTGAAACAGTTAAAGTTGGAGAGAGGTATTCATAAATTAGATATTAGAGATATTCCGAAGGGCACTTATATTTTAAAAGTAAATTCTAAAAAAGAGAGTAACATTTTAAAATTTATAAAAAGCTTTTAATAAATCTCTTAACAAAATAAAATCAATCTTAAATTGATTACGATTAATTTAAATAGAAGATTCGGTATCCTTTATAAGTCCATCATATACAAAGAGTACCGTGTTTTTTTGTTTAAAAGATTAATAGATAAAAATTGGTACAACGAAAAACCAATCCAGTTGGGTGTAAAAAGATAGTAATATTGTGTCATTTTAAATACCTTAACTTTGTGCATAAAAAATGTACTAACTGTTTTATATACTGATAGCGTATAAGATCAATTAAAACATTATTTTCTTTGTTGGAGTAAGTACTATTCATCAATAAAGAATCTCAATACTCCCAGAATGCATAGAAGTAAAAGATCTTCTCATAATATGTGATATATAAACTTGCTGTAGCTTCTTTATTCCTTCCTTCCTTTTTCCTTTTACTTGATTCAAATTTCAGCACTCTTTCTAGGTTATTCTATCTAAAAAAACTTTCTTCTCACATACGATAAATCCAATAAATTGTTTCTACTTTTTGGAGCACTCTAATTTGTATACGCCAAAGTAAATCGTTAAAATTGATATAAGTTTTATTGGGGTTGCTTATTGTTCTGAGTTCGTTTATATTTGAAGTAATTGGATATTGGGTTTTTTTTACCTTTTATCTGTTATAAGAATAAAGGAATGAAAGGAATAATTTTAGCAGGTGGTAGTGGAACGCGTTTATATCCTTTAACTAAAGGGATGTCAAAGCAATTATTACCAGTATATGACAAACCCATGATTTATTATCCGTTATCGGTATTATTATTGGCAGGTATTAAAGAAATTTTAATTATTTCAACCCCAGAAGATTTACCTAATTTTGAAAAATTATTAGGAGATGGTAGCGAAATAGGTATCAGTTTAACCTACAAAGAACAACCAAGTCCAGATGGTTTAGCACAGGCTTTTATTATCGGAGAAGACTTTATTGGTAATGACGATGTGTGTTTAGTTTTGGGAGATAATATATTTTATGGGTATGGTTTTTCTGAAACCTTACGCAATGCAAGAAAAAATGTGGAGGCTGGTAAATC
>ENA-ORXF01000678-ORXF01000678.1-marine-metagenome-genome-assembly--contig:-NODE-678-length-23593-cov-4.575438_pt1 | contig 23593 bp, 24 predicted proteins | sample MGYA00237864_ERZ511476 | MGnify/ENA primary metagenome ERZ511476 (study PRJEB26306, sample SAMN06343908) | marine metagenome | isolation source: coastal waters | place: Atlantic Ocean: West Antarctic...
GGCTGGTTAGAGGGTGGTCTGGCTATGGGTTATGAGAAATTTATTATGGACTGCGACCAGGCCAGCATGATCTCGGTGCTGCTGTCGGGTATGGATATGTCTGAGAACGGTCAGGCACTGGATGCCGTCCGCGAAGTGGGTCCCGGCAAACATTACTTGGGTTCAACGCACACCTTAAAGAACTTTGAAACTGCATTTTATCGCTCAACGGTAGCCGACAATAATAGCTATGAGCAGTGGCAGGTAGACGGCTCTCTGGACACTGCTCAGCGCGCCAATGTGCTGTGGAAGAAAATGCTCAATGACTATCAGGCACCGGCAATTGACCCGGCGGTTGACGAAGCATTGATTGATTATATGGCCCGTCGCAAAGGCTCTTTTGCCGACCGCGACTACTAAACAAGATTATTAAGGAATAAACCCTATGTCTGAAGAAGACGATATCGTACTAGCTGAGTTATCCGATGCAGATCTGGTTTTGCAGATGCATGACGATCTCTACGACGGCTTAAAAGAAGAGATCGAAGAGGGCACACAGATTCTCTTGGATCGAGGCTGGTCTCCAGAGCGCGTCTTAGGTGAAGCGCTGGTGGACGGTATGACCGTGGTCGGTGTGGATTTTCGCGACGGCATTTTGTTTGTTCCGGAAGTACTGCTGGCGGCGAACTCGATGAAAGGTGGCATGACTATTCTCAAGCCTCTTTTAGCTGAGACTGGGGCTAAGCCCGTGGGCACTATGGTGATTGGCACTGTGAAAGGCGATATCCACGATATTGGCAAAAACCTGGTAGCGATGATGATGGAAGGCGCAGGGTTTGAAGTTCACGATATGGGCATTAACAACAGTGTCGAAGAATATCTCGCTGCTCTCGAACGTCACAAGCCCGATATCTTGGGTATGTCCGCGCTACTCACAACCACCATGCCCTACATGAAAGTGGTGATCGACGCCCTCAAAGATCAGGGGCTGCGAGACAAGTACATAGTGATGGTTGGCGGTGCGCCACTCAATGAAGAATTTGGCACTGCGGTTGGCGCCGATGCCTACTGCCGCGATGCGGCGGACGCAGCGACAACGGCGATTCGATTGGTGCAAGAACGCAGGGCCCTAGAGGCTGCTTAATGCCAGACCTAAAAGGTTCGGTAAAGTTATTAGTGATTGCCTGCGGAGCGCTTGCTCGCGAGATAGTCTGGCTGCAAAAGCTCAATGGCTGGAGTCAGATTGATCTGCAATGTTTGGATGCTGAGTTACATAACAGGCCCAAGTTAATACCTGAGAGGTTGCGCGAAAAAATTGCGCAAAATCGCAGCCAGTATGAGCATATTTTTGTTGCCTATGGCGACTGTGGTACAGGTGGTGAGATTGATCGAGTATTGGCCGAGGCCGGCGACTCCATCGAACGTTTACCCGGTGCCCACTGTTATTCCTTCTATGCCGGTGAAGCGCGCTTCACCGAGATTGCGACAGAGGAATTGGGCACTTTTTACCTGACTGATTTTTTGGTTGAGCACTTTGAGCGATTGATGATTAGAGGTTTAAAGCTGGATGTGCACCCAGAGCTGCGGGAACAGTATTTCGCCAACTACAAACTGGTGGTCTATCTGTCTCAGCGTGAAGATCCAGCCTTGGTGGTTAGAGCGGAAGCGGCGGCAAGGTTTTTAGGTTTGGAATTTCGCCATGAACACAGCGGTTATGGCGACCTGGAAAATGGTCTTCAAGAACAGATCTTGAAGATTGTATAAGTACGAAGAGAGAGAAACCTGATGCAAAAAATTGAAGTATTTTGGCGTGATATCCCAGCTCAGATTCTGGTCAAAAGCGGCCGAGTCCGTGGCAAGGTGCTTCTTAGTCATCGCTTTCAGGCGGCTATAGACCGTGCCGCTATGCGTGCCGGCAAGGGTGGCAGCGAAGAGTATTTAGAAGACTGGCGTCGAGTCACCAGTTCAATTGAAGGCGAGGGCAGTCCTCAGGAATTGGCCCAGCAGTTCGCCGATGCCATCGAAGCCGCCTACTCCAACGCCGATATTAAAGAGCTGGTCGCGGGCAAGGGCCTCAGAGCAGAGATCGCTTGAAGAAGGTTCGTTACTGGTCGGCTAATAATGCCCGCTGGTTGCGCCGCGTCTACCAAGGGCTAGAAAGCTGCTTGGTGGCACTGCATCCGCTGTTTAATCGTCTCGGCTATCAGCGCCTTGACCGCGGTTTTGCCGCGATTGAAAAAATCATAAAAGGCTTTTTGTTCGATTCCCAATCCTGTGGTCAGTGCACCCTGGGTGAAACCGGCATGGCCTGTCCCATGAACTGCCCCAAAACCCTCCGCAATGGCCCCTGTGGCGGCGTCCGTAGCAACGGCAACTGTGAGGTTGATCCGAGTATGGTCTGCGTCTGGGTGACCTCCTGGGAGGGTAGCAAGCGGGTTGGAGATCTAGAGTCCACCATTCAAGTGATTCAGGCCCCTGTAGATGTGCGCCTTAAAGGCACCAGTGCCTGGCTCCGTGCGGTGCGTAAAAAGTTGGGTGTGACACCTGGAGGGACATTATGATCTTTGAAGATGAACCCCTAGCGGGCGAGAACCTGCCAATTCTATCAGGGCATAATAGCCCTGGTCGCTTCGAACGGGTGCTGCGCGCGGGTCACTTTGCCGTGACTGCAGAGATAACACCGCCAGATTCTGCCGACCCACAAGAAGTGTTTGATCGCGCCGCACTGTTTGATGGCTCTGTGGATGCGATTAATGCCACCGATGGTTCTGGCGCCAACTGCCATATGTCCAGTGTCGGTATGTGTGCGCTATTAAGTCGTCGTGGCTACTCGATGATTATGCAGATCTCATGCAGAGATAAGAACCGCATAGCTATGCAGGGTGACGTGCTCGGTGCCTCGGCCATGGGCGTGTCCAATATTCTCTGCTTAACTGGCGACGGTGTGCAGTCAGGCGATCATCCAGAAGCCAAGCCAGTATTTGATATGGACTGCATGACCAGCCTGCAAATGCTCAAAGGTATGCGCGACGATGGTCAGTTTCTCAGTGGCCGTAAAATCCGCTCGCCCCCTCAGGTATTTTTAGGCGCGGCGGCCAATCCCTTTGCGCCACCCTTTGATTATCGCCCCCTGCGACTGGCCAAAAAAGTCGCTGCTGGTGCCCAGTTTATCCAGACCCAGTATTGTTTTGATATGGAAATGCTCAAGACCTATATGGCAAAAGTGGGTGATTTGGGGCTGCACGAAAAAGTCTTTATTTTACCCGGTGTCGGCCCATTGGCCTCGGCCAAATCGGCTGAGTGGATCCGCAAAAATGTCGCCGGAGTGCATATTCCCGATGCCATTATTAAACGCCTTGCAGGTGCCCAGGATCAGAAGCAGGAAGGGGTCAATATCTGTATCGATATGATCAATGAGATTCGCGAGATTCAGGGCGCCAGCGGAGTGCATATTATGGCCTACCGCCAGGAAGAGCGGATCGCTGAAATTGTACAAAAAACACAGGTGCTGGGAAGTCGAACTCCCTGGCACCCACAACGATAATTTTTGGAGAACGGCATGACCATCACGACTATTAGTTCCGGCACGCGAGAAGTCAAAATCGGCTTTGATCAGCCCTTTGTGATTATCGGCGAACGCATAAATCCTACTGGGCGGAAAATTTTAGCCGCCGAAATGAAAGTGGGTGACTACAGTCGCGTCGAGTCCGATGCTCTGGCTCAGATTGCTGCTGGTGCCCAGATGCTGGATATTAACGCCGGTATCCCGCTGGCCGACGAGCCGCGTATCTTGGCAGAAGCCATTCAGCTGGTGCAGTCGATCAGCGATGTGCCCCTGAGTATTGACTCCTCGATTATTGAAGCACTGGAAGCCGGTCTTGCGGTTTATCAGGGCAAAGCCCTGGTCAACTCCGTAACCGGCGAAGACGAGGTGCTGCAAAGAGTGCTGCCTCTGGTGGCCAAATACGGCGCCGCTGTGGTGGCTATTTCAAATGATGAAACCGGTATCTCTGAAGATCCCAATGAACGTTTTAAAGTGGCCAAGAAGATTATTGAACGGGCCGCTGATTACGGTATTCATTACAGCGACGTGATCGTGGATCCACTGGTCATGCCCATTGGCGCGATTAATACAGCCGGTCTGCAGGTGATGCATATAGTCCGTCGCCTGCGTGAAGAACTAAAAGTGAACACCACCTGTGGTGCCTCCAATGTGAGCTTTGGTCTGCCCAATCGCAATGGCATTAACAGCGCCTTTTTAACCATGGCCATGGGTGCAGGTATGACCTCAGCCATTACCAGCCCATTGCACGCAGAAGTGATGGCGGCAGTGCGCGGTGGCGACGTGATGATGGGCAATGATCCCAACTGTGCCAACTGGATTAGAGCCTATCGCGAGCCGGTTCCCGAAGGGGAAGGGCGGGTTCGTGGTGGCCGTAGAAAAAGAGCCTAGATAGCTGTGGATCCTATCAACAAAACGGATAAAACGGTTAAACAGGTAAAGGTGGTTTTCACGCCTTCTGGACGCCGTGGCAGCTTTCCGGTTAATACGCCGCTGCTCCATGCCGCGCGGATTTTGGGTGTGGATATTGACTCTGTCTGCGGGGGTCGTGGCCTCTGTGGTCGCTGCCAAATTATCTGTGCCGAAGGGTCGTTTCCAAAACACCAAATCGATTCTGACAGCAGTCATCTGTCGCCGGTTTGCGCGACAGAAATCAAATATGGCGAACGCAAAGCCCCTCTAGTTAATAGCCGTCGTCTAAGCTGCCATACATTGCTGCTGGACGATGTGGTTATCGATGTGCCCCCGGAGAGCCAGGTGCACAGACAGATTGTGCGCAAAGACGCTGAGTACCGAGATATCCACTTGGATCCGGCTACGCGGCTGTATCACGTGCAGGTAGACGAAGCGGATATGCATGTGCCCAAGGGAGACTTGCAGAGGGTTATAGAAGCCCTTGAACAGGAATGGGAACTACCCAATTTAGCCTGTGATAATGCACTGTTAAAAACACTGCAGCCAGTCTTGGCCAAAGGCAAACGTGCCATTACAGTGGCGGTCTATAACAATCAGCAGATTATTGCCCTCTGGCCCGGCTTTCGCGATAAAGCCTACGGCGTGGCTGTAGATGTGGGCTCAACCACCATTGCCGCGCACCTCTGTGATCTCTCCAGTGGCGAAGTTATGGCCAGCGCCAGTTTGATGAACCCGCAGATTCGCTTTGGCGAAGACCTTATGAGTCGCGTCTCCTACGTGATGATGCACCCGGAAGGGGCGGATGAAATGACAGTGGTGATCCGCGAAGCCCTAAACAGTCTCTTTGCGGAAGTGGCCGAGGCCATTGACGGCACTGTTGAGGATATTCTCGAAATTACTCTAGTCGCCAACCCGATCATGCACCATATCTTGCTCGGCATAAGTCCTGTGGAGTTGGGGGGCGCACCCTTTGCCCTGACCACCGATGCCGCCGTTGAAGTGCCGGCTGCAGAGTTGGAACTAAAGATTAATCGCGGCGGGCGGATCTATATCTTGCCCTGTATCGCCGGTCATGTGGGCGCCGATACGGCCGGTATGATTCTCTCGGAAGAACCCCAGGAACAGGACCAGATGACATTGCTGGTCGACGTGGGCACCAATGCGGAAATTGTGCTGGGCAATCGCCAACGCCTACTGGCCTGCTCCAGTCCCACAGGGCCAGCCTTTGAGGGAGCCCAGATTAGTTGCGGTCAGCGAGCCGCCACCGGTGCCATTGAACGAGTGCGTATCAATCCTGAAACCTTGGAACCGCGGTTTAAAGTGATTGGCTCAGATCTCTGGTCTGACGAAGAGGGCTTTAGTGCCGCCATTGAGAGCCACGGCGTCACCGGGATCTGTGGTTCGGGCATTATCGAAGTGGTTGCTGAGATGTATCTGGCAGGCATAGTGACCGTGGACGGTATTGTCGACGGTGAGCTGGTTAATCGCAGCCATAGAATGGTCCAAAACGATCGCACCTGGTCCTACCTTTTGCATGCTTCTGGGAACGACGAAACCCAGATGCTAATAACACAAAATGATATTCGCCAAATTCAGCTGGCTAAAGCTGCGCTTTATGCGGGCGTAAAATTGCTCATGGATCATATAGGCACAGACAAGATTGAACGCATTCGACTGGCCGGTGCTTTTGGCAGCCATATCAATGTGCAACATGCCATGGTTTTGGGTTTGATTCCCGACTGTGTCTTGGAGGAGGTTTCTTCAGCGGGCAATGCCGCGGGAACTGGCGCGCGCATTGCGCTGTTAAACCGTCAGTCTCGCCAAGTGATTGAAACTCTGGTTAAAAATATCGAGAAAATTGAAACTGCTCTGGAGCCAAAATTCCAGGATTACTTTGTCGATGCCATGGCCTTTCCCAACAAAACCGATCCCTTTCCTAATCTATTTTCCCTGGTAACTAGACCTGCAGTAAAAGAGGTTGTGGATAACGCTGGAGGCAGAAAGCGTCGACGGCGCTAAGGGTTATCTTTTTGATGAAAAAGGGATGTTTTTACTCTAAAAACGCTTCTTAAGAATTAGCTTGTTGATCTATACTCGAAAGATGCCACTCATAAGAAGAGGCACTCAGAAGAAGGCGTTTTAAAAATGTCCGATGATATCTCTGTAGAGCAGGTTGAACCTGTAGTTACCCTGAATATTGGGTTTCTGTTAATGCCCGAATTTACCCTGAGCACCTTTGCTAACGCCGTGGGTATACTCCGTATGGCCAACCGTATTAGTGGCCGCGAGCTGTATCGGTGGTCAACCTATAGCTTGACTGGTGAGGCTGTGTTGTCGAGCTCTGGGCTGGAAATTCGGCCCGATGGCGCTCTCGACAGTGCCAGTGAATTGAAAATATTAATGGTCTGTGGCGGCTATAATATTAAACAGTATTGCACCAAGACACTCAGCGATCGCCTGCGTGGTTTCTCCAAGAGTAAGATTCCCTTAGGTGCCCTCTGTACAGGCACTTACGCCCTCGCCAAAGCGGGTTTGTTGGACGGCTATCGCTGCACTATTCACTGGGAAAACCTTGCCAGTATGCGAGAGGAGTTTCCCAAACTGCAGTTATCATCCAATCTATTTGCCATAGACAGGGATCGCTACACCTGCTCTGGTGGCATTAGCTCTATCGACCTGATGCTCAACCTAATTGCCAGTATTCATGGCCACCAGTTAGTGCAACAGATCTCCGAGCAATTTACCTGCGATCGGGTGCGCACGGAAAAAGATGCTCAGCGTGCGCCGCTGCAATATCTGATCGGTGCCAGTCAGCCGCGCTTAGTGGATGCAGTCACACTGATGGAAAGTAATGTTGAAGAGCCCCTAACCTTGGATGAGGTGGCTAACTATGTGGGTATTTCAAGACGCCAGTTAGAGCGTTTATTTAATCGCTATTTGCACTGCGCTCCCTCACGCTATTATCTCGAACTGCGTCTATCCAGAGCGCGACTATTGCTGCTGCAAACCTCTATTCCAGTGATCGATGTGGCGATTAGCTGCGGCTTCTCCACGGCGCCACACTTTAGTCGCTGTTACAGCGAGCTCTATGGCAAACCGCCGAGCAATGAACGCCGGGCTTTAGGTTAAAGCCGCCTCGGGCGCTAGGTTAAAACAGCCTTGAGTTTTACATTAAAATAGCCTCCGGCGTTAGGTTAAAAAAGCCTTGAGCTTTACGTAATAAAAAGCCTCTGGCGTTAGGGTAAAAGGTCGCGGCATTCTGTTGGTTTTTTATCAAAGGCTGCGCGAAAAGCGCGGGAGAAGTGGGCGGTATCCGCAAAGCCGGTTTCCTGCGCTATATCGGTAATTAGGCGCGGTGTGTTTTTCAGTAGCCAAAGGCCATAATTTAATCGAATTTTGCGGTAAAACTTTTGTAAACTATCACCGGTTTCAGCAATAAATAAACGTTCTAACTGGCGTTTTGAAATATTCAATCGGCCGGCAATTTCATCCGTAGAAAGAGGGCGGCTGAGATTTTGTTCGAGCAACAATAGCGCCCGCACAACCCACTTATTATTGACATGATAATCCGAAGCCGGTTGCGGCTGCGGTGCATTGGCTGGTCGCGGGTTATCCATCACCAGTATACGCAGACTTTTCCGTGCCCAACTCTGCCCCAGATGACGTTCAATAATGTAGCCCGCTAGATCCGCAGCCACAGCCCCGCCGGCGCAGGTAATACGATCGCCATCATCGACAAAAAGCTGCTCGGCCACCGGAATCACCTCGCTGTAATGGTCGGCCAGATCCTTGTAGTGAAACCAGCTGACACAGCAGCGTCGCTGGTGCATCAGGCCGGCCCGAATCATCGCAAAGGAGCCTGTGCATAAACCAATAATCGGCACATGGGCGCGGTCCGCCTGCTGTAAATAATCGATCACATGTTGGCTGCCATGCAAGGTTTTTTGCAGCAGTCCGCCAACCACCACTATGTAGTCAAACTCCACCGGATCGCGATAGGTTTCCCAGGGCTTAACCTGGACACCAGAGCTGGATGAAATAGGCTCAAGATTGGGCCCCATAACGGTCCAGTGACAGTTTATTTGCTGACTCTGATCGCCCTCATCTGCAGCTAAACGGAGGGCGTCAATGAAGGCGGAAAAGGGCAGCAAGGTAAAGCTTGGCATAAGTACAAAGCCAACCGATAAGTTTGGGGATATTTTGTTGGGACTAGATTTTTTAGGCATGCTAAAAGCCTTATTTTTTTAATTATTTTTGTACTTTGCAGTGTAGGGTCGACGGCATTTATATACAACAGATCTGGCCTATAGCTTGAATTTAACTGCCATTATTGTGTTTTTAAGGCTATTTGTCGTTTTTGGGCCCTGAGGTTGTCAGTTTTCTTCTAGTTGCCAGTGCCTGCAACTTGCTCCAATGGAGGTTAATAACCGCTATTGGGTCGACCTTTGCACATGAAAAAATATTCCGCCTTAAGCCTCTTAAAAAATGCCCTGAGTTATCACGAAAACTGGCAGAAAGTCTGGCGCAGTCCAACCCCGAAAAAAGACTACGACGTGATTGTCGTGGGCGGCGGTGGTCATGGTTTAGCCACGGCTTATTATCTCGCCAAAGTGCATGGCATTACCAATATTGCGGTGATCGAAAAAGGCTATTTGGGTGGCGGTAACACAGCCCGAAACACAACCATTATTCGCTCCAATTATCTCTGGGATGAAGCTGCGCAGCTCTATGATCTGTCTTTAAATCTTTGGGAGGGTTTGAGCCAAGAGCTTAACTACAACGTCATGTTTAGTCAGCGCGGCGTGCTTAACCTGGGTCACAATCTGCAAGATATGCGCGATATAGAACGGCGAGTTAACGCCAACCGACTCAATGGAATTGATGGCGAAGTGGTTAGCCCCGAGCGCATAAAACAAATTGCCCCGCTGATTAATATTTCCCGCGACAGTCGCTATCCGATACTCGGTGCCTCATGGCAACCTCGCGGTGGCACAGCTCGTCATGACGCCGTGGCCTGGGGCTATGCCCGGGGTGCCGATGCACTGGGTGTAGATCTGATTCAGCAAACTGAAGTCACAGGTATTCGTCGCAAAAACGGTGCAGTGGTCGGTGTTGAAACCACCGGTGGCTTTATTGGCGCGCGCAAAGTGGCCTGTGTTACCGCCGGTAATTCCAGTGTGGTGGCGGCCATGGCAGGTCTGAGATTACCGGTGGAGTCGCGGCCCTTGCAGGCCTTAGTGTCTGAGCCAGTTAAACCCTGCCTAGATACAGTGGTGATGTCCAATGCGGTGCACGGTTATATCAGCCAGTCAGATAAAGGGGATCTGGTGATTGGAGCCGGCGTCGACAGTTACAACGGCTATGGTCAGCGCGGTTCTTTTCATGTTGTTGAACATACCATTCAAGCCATCTGCGAGCTGTTTCCCGCATTTAGTCGGGTGCGCATGAATCGCCAGTGGGGCGGTATTGTCGATACCTGCCCAGATGCCTGTCCGATTATCAGCAAGACTTCGGTTGAGGGTCTCTACTTTAACTGCGGCTGGGGCACTGGTGGCTTTAAAGCCACCCCTGGTTCCGGTTATGTATTCGCTGACACTGTGGCCAATGACCGTCCCCATCCACTGGCTGCGGCATTCAATATTGACCGCTTTAATACTGGCGCGCTGATTGATGAACACGGCGCTGCTGGTGTGGCTCACTAATTGTCTGAACTTGAAATGAAAGGCCTAAGACTATGAGAAAAATATGTTACTAATCCATTGCCCCCACTGTCAGGAACATCGCGACGAGGAAGAGTTTAGCTATGGCGGCGAAGCCCACATAGTTCGCCCTCTGGAGCCTGAAGCGCTGAACGACCAAGAGTGGGGTGACTACCTGTTCTTTCGTACCAATTCCCGGGGTATCCATCATGAGATGTGGTATCACTCGGTGGGTTGTCGACGCTATTTCAATGCGACGCGCAATACAGTGACCTATGAGATTTTAGAAACCTATAAAACCGGCACTCAGCCAACTATTACTGGAGCGGATTCATGAGCCCTAATCGTTTGCCGACCCATTCAGGTACCGCTATTGATTTCACCTTTAATGGTGTGGCCCTAAAGGGCATCGCTGGTGACACTTTGGCTTCCGCATTACTAGCCAATGGTGTAAATGTAGTGGGGCGTAGCTTTAAATATGCCCGACCTCGAGGAATCTTTGGCCATGGTGCCGAAGAGCCCAATGGCATTATTCAGTTAGGCTCAGGGGCAGGCACTGTTCCCAACCTTAAAGCCACTCAGGTAGAGCTTTATCAGGGACTTGAGGCCTCCAGTGTCAATGGCTGGCCCAGCGTTAACTTTGATGTAATGGGAATAGTCGGGGCCTTTGGTCGCTTGATGCCACCGGGGTTTTATTACAAAACCTTTATGTATCCGAAAAAACTCTGGATGACCTACGAGCATTTTATTCGCAAGGCTGCAGGCTTGGGAGCCACCCCAGTCGAAGCAGATCCGGACAGCTATGACAGGCTCAATCAGCACTGTGATGTGTTGGTGGTGGGAGCAGGACCGGCGGGATTAGTCGCCGCACGAGAAGCCGCACGCACTGGCGCTCGTGTGATTATCGCCGACGAGCAGTCTGAATTTGGCGGTAGCTTACTGTCCTCAAAGCAGTCGATTGATGGCCTGATAGCTGCGGAGTGGGTTGCCAGTTTGGTGGCTGAGCTCAGGGCCTATAACAATGTTCAGCTGCTGCCGCGCAGTACAGTGTTTGGTTATTACGACCATAACTTTTTAACTATTTTGGAGCGCCGCACAGATCACCTGGGGCTGACCTCGGCCCACGAAGTGCGTCAGCGCATGCACAAGGTAAGAGCGGCTCAGGTAGTGCTGGCAACCGGAGCCTTTGAACGACCGCTGGTGTTTGCCCACAACGATATTCCGGGTGTGATGCTGGCCTCGTCTGTCTCCACTTATGTGAATCGCTATGGCGTGGCTCCTGGCAACAAGCTGGTGCTGTTTACCACCAATGACAATGCTTATCAGACTGCACTAGATTGGCATCAAACCGGTCGTGAAGTGGTCGCAGTCATCGATAGCCGCAGTAATCCCAGGGGCGATATTGTGGCCGCCGTTAAAGCGCAGGGCATAGATGTGATTGCCGGGCATGGGCTAATAGAAGCTCAGGGTAGCAAGCGGGTTAAGCGCGCTCTGATAGCACCGATCAATCAATCGGGCACTCAGGTAACCGGTAAAGTACGACCCTTGGACTGTGACTTGATCGCCTGTTCCGGCGGCTGGAGTCCAGCTGTGCACCTAAGCTCCCATACAGGTGCCAAACCCGTCTGGGATGAAACCATTGTTGGTTTTAGGCCTGGGCAATCAAAGCAGCAGGAACGTTCTGCTGGTGCCTGCAGAGGCACCTTTGATCTCGTGGGATGCCTCGCCGAGGGCGCTAATGCCGGTGCCGGTGCAGCTAAGCTTTCTGGTCATGGCGATGGCAATACTCAATTTCCAGTCTGCGCGACTCAAGCGTTTGAAGAGCAGCCACAGCAGGCGTTGTTTTTGGTGCCTCACACAAAAAGCACCAGCCGAGCGCCGAGCCAGTTTGTCGATTTCCAGTTGGATGTGAGTGCCAGCGCTATTGAGCTTGCGGTGCGTGAAGGCTTTGAATCGGTGGAGCATGTTAAGCGCTACACCGCGCTGGGTTTTGGTACAGATCAGGGCAAGTTGGGTAATATTAATGGCATGGCTATTTTGGCTAATGCCCTGGATCAGAGTATTGCTGAGACCGGCACTACAATTTTCCGTCCCTCCTATACACCCACCACCTTTGGCGCTATCGCCGGGCGCGACGTCAATAATCTGTTTGACCCTGAACGCTACACCGCCATGCATCGCTGGCATGTAGAGCAGGGTGCAGAGTTTGAAAATGTCGGTCAGTGGAAGCGCCCCTGGTACTTCCCTCAGCAGGGCGAGAGCATGCAGGATGCGATTAACCGCGAAGGGCTTGCTGTGCGCAACAGTGTGGGTATTTTGGATGCGACTACTTTGGGTAAAATTGATATTCAGGGCCCGGATGCCGCAGAGTTTATTACCCGCATGTACACCAATTCCTATTTAAAATTAGCACCGGGAAAATGTCGCTACGGTGTAATGCTTAAAGAAGACGGCATGATTTTCGATGACGGTGTCTGCGCCTGTCTGGGTGTGAATCACTACCTGATGTTTACCACCACTGGCGGAGCCGCCGGTGTATTAGCCTGGCTTGAACTCTGGCAGCAAACCGAATGGCCGGAACTGCAGGTTTACTTTACCTCGGTGACCGATCACTGGACCACGGCAACGGTTACGGGACCCAATGCGCGCAAGGTGATTGCCAAAGTCTGTAGCGATATAGACCTGTCCAATGAGGCTTTCTCGTTTATGGATTGGCGTGATGGCACCGTGGCGGGTATTAAAGCGAGAATCTTCCGCATCAGCTTTACCGGTGAGCTGTCCTATGAAGTCAATGTGCCAGCCCATTATGGTCGCCATATTTGGGAGGCTCTAATAGCCGCCGGTGAAGAATTTAATATCACCCCATACGGCACTGAAACCATGCATGTACTGCGTGCCGAAAAGGGCTTTATTATTGTTGGTCAAGACACCGATGGTTCCATGACCCCCGCGGATATGAATATGGATTGGGTGGTGGGCAAGAAAAAAACCTTTAGCTTTATCGGCAAGCGATCCCTCCAGCGCAGCGATATGCTGCGAGAAAATCGCAAGCAGTTGGTGGGGTTAAAAACCCTTGAAGCTGAGACCGTTTTGCCTGAAGGGGCACAGGTTGTCTTTGATGCCAAACAGGCAATACCCATGTCCATGCAGGGTCATGTGACTTCGAGCTATTACAGTGCCAGCTTAGGATATTCCATCGCCCTTGCAGTAGTCAAAGGCGGCCATAGCCGACTCGGACAGATAGTCCATTGCCCCCTGGCCGATGGTCGCACTATAGCCGCAGAAATTGTCAGTTCGGTGTTTTATGATCCCAAGGGAGAGCGTCACCATGTCTAATGCCAACAAGCTTAAATCGCCGCTGAATTATTTTCATGGCGCGTTTAATAAAAGCAGCGCCCCTGACAGCCTATTCAATGATCAAATCGACTGTGATTTAGTGATCAAAGAAGCGCCCCTCAGTGCCCATTTAAATTTGCGCGGGGATGCCGACGATAGCCAATTTTGTGCAGCAGTGACTGAAGTCTTGGATCTGGTGTTGCCTCTGCAACCTGGCACTTATCAGCGCAATAGCAATACCAGTACCAGTATCTATTGGCTGGGTCCCAGTGAGTGGCTGATTGTAGAGGAGGGCGGTGATGCAGCCGCCATAGAAGGCGCTCTGCGTAAATCCTTGAGCGGCCATATTTCAATTGTTGATGTCAGTGGCGGCCAGACCTGTATTAATTTACGTGGTGTTGCTGTTGCCACTCTGCTGAAAAAATCCAGCATCTATGATTTTGAAGGTTGGGATTCAGCCAAGCCAAACTCTGGGCTAGTGGTGCAAACCACCTTTGCTAAGGCGTCGGCGGTGGTGAGTAATAGATCGGATGGTTCCTATGACCTGGTGATTAGGCGCAGTTTTGCCGACTATCTGGCCCAGTGGTTGTTGGATGCGGGTGGCGAGTTTGGATGTCGCATAGAGCAAGGTTGATTGTAAAAGCCGCTGTGGCGGCACACTGATGACCACTGTCGCTCTATGAGCTCTGTTTATCTTTCGCTTATCTCCTTATAATGGCTTTTTTGAATCCTAAGCCGTCGCTACTATGAGTTACCAAGTACTTGCCCGCAAATGGCGCCCGCGTATTTTTGCCGAAATGGCTGGCCAGCAACATGTGTTACAGGCGCTGATTAATGCCCTCGACCACGATCGTTTGCACCATGCTTATCTGTTTACCGGAACCCGGGGAGTGGGTAAAACTACAATCGCTCGAATCCTGTCTAAATGCCTCAACTGTGAAGCCGGTGTCAGCTCGGTTCCCTGTGGTGAATGCTCGTCTTGTAATGAGATCAGCGAAGGGCGTTTCATTGATCTGATTGAGGTGGATGCGGCATCCCGCACTGGCGTAGATGATATGCGCGAGTTGCTCGACAATGTCCAGTACGCGCCATCCCGGGGTCGCTACAAGATCTATCTTATCGATGAAGTGCACATGCTCTCCAAGTCGAGTTTTGCTGCGCTGCTAAAAACCCTCGAAGAGCCGCCGCCCCATGTGAAGTTTTTGTTTGCCACCACGGATCCGCAGAAGCTGCCGATCACTGTGTTGTCTAGATGTCTGCAGTTCAATCTTAAAAACCTTAGTGCAGAGCGCATTACCGAACATTTGCAGTTTGTTCTCGGTGAAGAGCAGGTGCCCTTTGAAGATGCCGCACTCTGGTCCTTGGCCCGGGCTGCCGATGGCAGTATGCGTGATGCATTGAGCCTTACCGATCAGGCTATTGGCCATGGTGGTGGTCAGGTCAATGAGGGCGAAGTGAGCGCCATGTTGGGCACCATTGAGCGCACTTTTGTGGTGGATATTTGTCAGGCATTGATCTCGGGATCGGGTACAGAGCTACTCGCCGCGATTGGTCGCATGGCTGAGCAGGCGCCAGACTATGATGCGGCCTTAACCGATATATTGTCGGTGTGGCATCAGGTGGCGATTGTGCAAACGGTTCCCGAGGCCTTGGATAAAGGCGTATCGAACTACAGTGAGTTGTTGGCTCTGGCCGCGGCAGTTAGCCGTGAGGACACCCAGTTGTTTTATCAGATCTGTCTGTTGGGGCGCAAAGATTTACAGCTCTCTCCGGACGCCAAGTCCGGCTTTGAAATGGTTATGTTGCGCGCATTGGCATTTCGTCCTCAGACCTCGGCGCGGGTTGGCTCTGTGCCATCGGCTACGGGATCGGCTACGGGATCGGCTACGGGATCGGCTACGGGATCGGCTACGGGATCGGCAATCAACAGCACTAGCTCAGGTAGTACTAACAGCCCCTCTGCATTAGCACCTCCGCCGGAGGTGGAGCCCAGCGCAAAAAAGTCTGAAGCGGTAGTCTCGGCGGTTGTCGATGACAGGCCGCCGTGGGAACCTCAGGTTCAGGCTGTTACTGAGGCTGTAGTTACGCGAGCTGTAGTTGCAGAGGCTGTAGTTGCACAAGATTTAGTTTCAGAACCCTTAGTTACAAGAGCTGCAACTGAATCAGTCTTTCAACAGGTGGCTGAACCAGTAATGGGATTTATCGCTGAAGCTGCGGCTCAATCGGCGGTTGAGTCACCTTTAGAGCAGTATTTAGAAACAGCTCCGCAGCCGCAGCCAATGCAGCAGTCTGTGGAGGTTGCTGCGCCAGTACCCATCGCGCTGGAGCGATTTACCTCAGAAAACTGGATTCAGCTGCGTCGTCAGCTGAGCATAGGGGCGTCTCTGGGTGAGATTGCCAGCCATTGCCTGTATTTGGGTCGCAACGGGCAGCAGCTAAATTTTTTGATTGATAGCGACCACAACAGTCTCTATGACGATCCTCACCAGCAGCAATTTAGTGAGGCCTTGAGTGACTATTTTCAGCAGCCTGTGACTGTTGAGATCACCTTGGGTGTGGCTGAGAAGGAAACGCCTCGTGCGGCGACCACCAGAGAGAAGGCCGAGCGCTTGGTTGAGGCCGTAGATAGTCTTAACCAGGATCCAGCGGTAGTACAATTTAAACAGCTGTTCGATGGCGCACTGGATGAACGTTCCGTGCGTCCAATTGATTAGCCGCTCTGGTTGTTAAAAGACAGGTTTAAAAATACGGCAGGTAAAAGACAGTATTAAAAAGAGAGCCCCATGGATATCAATGAATTAATGAAACAGGCCCAGCAGATGCAGGGCAAGATGGCCGAGATGCAAGAGCAGGCTGCCAATGTCGAAGTGACAGGCGAGTCTGGTGCTGGCATGGTCAAGGTGACCATGACCGGTCGTCATGATGTGCGCAAAGTCACTCTGGATCCGTCGCTGATGCAAGAGGATAAGGAATTTCTCGAAGACTTAGTTGCCGCTGCAGTGAATGATGCCGTGCGTAAAGTCGAAGCCCAGAGCGCAGATGCCTTGGGTAAAATGACCGGCGGTATGAATTTGCCCGCCGGTTTTAAGATGCCTTTTTAATCAGGTATTTTTAGGTCAGAGAAACCCATAACCATAAGGCTAGGCTGTGTACGGTAATGTAATTGATCAATTAATTGATGCACTGCGGGTATTGCCCGGTGTCGGCAATAAATCTGCCCAGCGCATGGCTCTGCATCTGCTTGAGCGCGATCGCAGAGGCGCCACGCGCCTTGCGGAGTCACTTGTTGAGGCGGTGGAAAAAGTTGGCCGCTGTGGTCAGTGTCGCACCCTCACCGAGCACGAGATCTGCGCGATATGTCGCAATGAGCGGAGGCTCTCAGATCAGATCTGTGTGGTGGAAAACCCTGCGGATTTGTATGCCATAGAACAGGCAGGTAGTTTCCGCGGCAAGTACTTTGTCTTGCTCGGCCACCTGTCGCCGATCGACGGTATTGGTCCCGAGCAGCTGGGCATAGATCAGCTTGTGGAACAGTTAAAAACTGGCGCTATCGGTGAGCTTATACTGGCAACAAATTTAACCGTTGAAGGTGAGGCCACGGCCCACTTTATTGCCGACAAAGCCAAGGCCCTGGGGGTCGAAGTGTCGCGAATTGCCTATGGTGTGCCCATGGGCGGTGAGCTGGAATATGTCGATGGCGGCACCTTGAATATGGCCTTACAGAGCCGTAAATCACTCTAGAGTCAGAACTCTAGAATAAGAACTATAGATCACGGATCTCATAATCATAATGACAACAAATAATCACTGGATCGACAACAGCCAACAGCTCGCCGAACTCTGCGAGCAGCTGCAGGACGCCACCGAGCTGGCAATTGATACCGAATTTATGCGCAGCGACACCTTTTTTGCCAAGCTGGCGCTGATCCAATTATCCGATGGCGAGCAATGCTGGTTGATTGATACGCCGGCCATAGATCAGCTGCAGCCCTTAGCAGAATTGCTCAATGCGCCGCAGCTAACGCTGGTATTCCACTCCTGCGGTGAGGATCTGGAAGTGCTTGATCAGGTGCTCTCGGTGCGCCCCAAGAAACTTTTTGATTCCCAGATTGCCGCTGGTATTGTCAATATTGGCTATTCCATGGGCTATGCGCGTCTAGTGGAAAATATGCTGCAGATCGAGCTGGGCAAAGAAGATACCCGCTCTGACTGGTTGGCACGGCCTCTCAGTGATCGTCAAAAGCTATATGCCGCAGACGATGTGTTGTATCTCTTTAGAATTTATAAGCTGTTGCTGGCGTTACTCGAGCAGCAGCAGCGTCAAAGCTGGTTTGCCGAGGAGATGTTGGATCTGCAGCGGATTGCCGCAGATCGTCGCGAGGCGCTGGATTATTATTTGCGTGTCAAAGGTGCCTGGCGTCTTAACCCTCTGTCATTGGCTGTCTTAAAGCGACTCTGTGAATGGCGCGAGCAGGCTGCGCGAACATTGGATAAACCGCGCTCACATATAGTGAAAGACAATGTGCTGTTGGATTTGGCGAATAATAAGCCAACCCAGATGAGCCAGCTGCATCAGCTTGACGACTGGTACTCCCGTTCGGTAAAACGTTTTGGCGAGCAGGTACTAGATGAAATTGCCAATGTGGATCAAACTGATTTACCCAGCGAACTGCCACAGCCACTGTCTCGTGCGGTGAGTGATGTGATGAAAAAGATGCGAGTCAGTATTAATGAAGTGGCCGAGCAACAGGCTATTCCCAAAGAGCTTATGTGCAACAAGAAAGAGTTGGAATCGATTCTGCGCAGTACGTCTGAGGGCAAATGTGAGTGGCCGGCAAGATTAGTTGATGGATGGCGGGGCAGTATGGTGATCCCGGCTCTGCAGCTGGTGATCGATAGCAGTGATGCTCTATGAAAATTGCCGGCAAAATTCTCTGTGATATTTATAAAACCGCAACCAAGGAAGAGATGTATCTCTACCTGTCTCGAGAGGACGGTTTTAAACGGGTTCCAGAGGCTCTGCTAAATCAGTTCGGAAAGCCTGTGTTGGTCACGACCATGCTGCTGGCTACGACGAAAAAGCTGGCTCGGGCAGATGTGGTAAAAGTGATGGATGATATTGATCGGCAGGGTTTTTACCTGCAGATGCCACCGCCGCCCATTCCACTGACAGAGCAGCTCTAATGGCCAGTCAACCCTGGTGGCAGACCAAAACTCTGGTCCAGATGGATGATAGCCAGTGGGAAGCACTCTGTGATGGCTGCGCTAAATGCTGTCTGGTTAAGCTCGAAGACGCCGACACTGAAGAGATCTATTACACAAATGTTAGCTGTCAGCTACTTGATACCGAGTCCTGTCGCTGTTCCGATTATGCCGGGCGTCACAAGATCGTCGATGATTGCATAAAGCTTGACCGCAGCAACGTCAATAAACTGGAATGGTTGCCCCAGAGCTGTTCCTACAGGCTTATAGCCGCAGGTCTGCCGCTGCCGGAATGGCATCATCTGCGCACCGGTGATCGCGAGGCTATGCACAGTTATGGCGCATCGCTGCGGGGCAAGGTGACCTCTGAGTTACATGTGCATGACGACGATATTGAAGACCATATTATTAGATGGATTAACTAACTATGTATACCGCTGAGAATTATCTCCATGGCTGGATTGCCTACTCCATTGGTGGGTTATTTTTACTGATATTTCTTTGGTACCTGCTGCGCAATATTACCTATGCCGCAGTGCGTCATATTTCTATACTCACCTCTGCGGTGTTTTTGTTTACCCCAGTGACTGCCTATCGCGATGACGCTCATTTGGCACCGGCGTTTTTTGTTAGCCTCTATGAAGGTGTGCTGCTCTCGGGGGCCAGTGATGGTTTTCAGCGGGGTTTGGCGCCGATTATTGCGGTGCTGGTATTTGCTCTGTTGATCTATGGCGTTGGGCGTCTGCTGTGGGCTAAGTTGTTTGGCTCTAAGTCTTTAGTTACTGCAGAATCTACAGCCGATGTTGGCGCTGATATCCTGCCTGATGAGTCATCTAAGTCTGTCAGTTAATGCCTGTTCTGTTATCTCTTGCATTGAATCACTAAACTGTCACCTCGCAGAGCGTAACGACGGTGGGGCTCTGGTGTGGGCGAAGCCATGGAGACCCTTGGCGATCGGCCCCATGGATCTGTGATTTTCAGCGTTCCCACAACTCGCTAACGCTCAAACAAGTGCTCTCTTAATCTGAAAATCACAAATCCATAAACGGGCCCTGATTGATCGCAAAGGGTCTCCATGGCTTCGCTGCAAGATTGTGGGTGTTGAGGTGGCTTTTTGCATAAGTGCGCTATTCGGGATGAGACTGTGGGGGTAATAATTCTGAATCTGGCAATCAATCATCATCCTGTCATCTCGAGCGCATGTGAGAGATCTCTGCTGGCGACAACCAATACACTCAAATCCGGTCAGTTTCTAGCGTCCAATATGCTGCACTGCAAGCCAATGCCACAGCGCCGCCTAGTGTCAGCAATGACATGGGGCTAATGTGAATACTGCTGGGCAACAGCGCCACGAACTCCGCTATGGGGAAAAAAGCGTAGGACAGCAGGCAGCCAATCAGTGTAAATAGCATTGTTATCAGTGCGTCTTTGAAAAACGACAGCCCGGCCTTTTGCTCAAGTTCTATGAGTACCCGAGTTGAAAAACCTTGATCCTGTATGCAGGGCTCACTGCTGCGCAATTCCGAAAATAGGCTGTCGATGTCAGTTTCTCTGGTCATGATGTGTCTCCGCTTTTCCAGTCCGCAAGTCGCTCTCTGAGACTGATTTTCCCGCGAGCAATTAGGGTCTTAACTGTGCCTAGAGGGATGCTCATGATATCGGAAATTTCCTGTTGCGTGCACTCGCGGTGCAAACTCAGATGCAGGGCCATTCTCTGGTTGTTACTGAGGTGATTCATTGCCTGTGCCAGATCGCGATGCAGTTGAAGGGATTCATTCGATAGGATCGCTTCACGGTCGTTATCAAACCACAGTGATTGCTCTTCCCGACCCGTTAAACCGCCGGTTAATTCACGATTGCGCGCTACGCGAAAGTGACTCAGCATCAGGTTGTAGGCGATGCGATAGAGCCAGCTGGAAAATTTCGCCCTACCCTGAAAGCTGCTCAATGCACTGTGGGCTTTAATAAAGGTTTCCTGGGCCAAATCGTCGGCCAGAGCCTCATTCCAGCCCGTTAGTTGGCGCAATGAATAACGCAGCGGAGACTGGTAGCGCTTTACCAGTTCCGCAAACGCTCGGTGACTGTCTTCCTTGACGACGGCGTCAATCAACGCCTGATCCGTAGGGTTCATAAAGCTTAAGCAGCATTGCTAGTGTTATGGGGTTCTGTCTCTGCTTGCTGCTCACTGAGTTTCCAGATCAAGAGCCGAGCTATACCTATACAAAGGGGAATGAGGGCAACTGAAGCGACGCCCCAACCTACCAGCATGCCAAGGAATAGAAATAATCCGCTTCCGATGCCGCTTAGGATTAATCCGCGTTGGAGGTTATTGCCGCTAACCGCATTATCACTAAAGCTGGCCAATACTTCCGGGGGCACATCTTTGCCAGCGTTGATGAATTTCTCGACTAAGGCGTCGCGCTGCTTACGTTTGCGGTAAGAAAATAAGAGCAGCAGGGCGATAACGAGCACCGGTGAGCCGAAGGTGAATAGAATGGCAAAAATCGGCACTATCACAGAACTTAAGCCGCCAAAACTGAAGCTGTCGGGAATGGTTATGTTGATGCCTTCTTGAAATGAGCGCAGGGCATCTTTGACTTCCTGGCGCTCCTCTTGGTCAAGGTCTTTCCATTCAGCTTTTAGCTCGCCGATGACCTCGTCGACAATAAATGCCACTTCGCTATCAAATTCATCATGGGCATCAGTGTGGCTGTCGCTGGCACTGTTAATGTCAATGTCGCTAGGAGAGGCGATAACGGCGACTTCGTTGATGTCTTCAGCCATAGTTGGGACTGTATTTGCTAGGGCCAATAACATGGCGCAAACCAACAGGCCGTTCTTCACGAGGTGATTTTTCATATTGTTCTCCGGGTTATTTCAGCGGCGCTGTGGTGATAACTATTGATCCCACCTCTATGGTTAATCGCCGCTGGTTAATCTCGTTGCTCAGAATGCTCTGCCGTAAATACTGCCTTGGGTACTCCGCGGTCATAGTTAACCGCGGATTCACTTGTCGGCAGTGCCTTAACAGCGGCACCATGCGCTCTAGTAATAATAGTTGCTCAGGTAAGATGCCGTGACTGACTATTTGGATTCATTAGCTCGTACATTTTTTTATATAGGCTCTTAGCTTATGATGCGAGGCTAACTTATTTATCACTCAAAATGTGGATTTAGACTCTATGAAATTTGAAGGTACAGACAACTACGTAGCCACCGAAGAGCTACAGATGGCCGTGAACGCCGCCGTGACATTGCAGCGTCCATTATTGATTAAGGGCGAGCCCGGAACCGGCAAAACACTGCTTGCAGAAGAAGTGGCCAAATCACTGGGCAAGCGTCTTATATCCTGGCATATCAAGTCCACTACCAAAGCTCAGCAGGGTCTCTACGAATATGACGCGGTGTCGCGCCTGCGTGACTCCCAGTTGGGTAGCGACAAAGTTAACGATATCAGCAACTACATAGACAAAGGCAAGCTGTGGCAGGCGTTTACTGCTGATGAGCAGGTTGTGCTGCTGATCGATGAGATCGATAAGGCGGATATCGAATTCCCTAACGATCTGCTGCTGGAATTAGATCGCATGGAATTCCATGTCTACGAGACGGGTGAAACCGTTAAAGCGATTCAGCGTCCTATCGTAATCATTACCAGTAACAATGAGAAAGAACTGCCGGATGCTTTTTTGCGTCGCTGTTTTTTCCACTTTATTAGCTTCCCGGATCGCACCACCATGAAGCGCATTGTCGATGTTCACTTCCCAGTGATCAAAAAAACACTGGTAGACGAGGCTCTGGACATCTTCTTTGATGTGCGCAAGATTCCTGGCCTGAAGAAGAAACCCTCTACCTCGGAATTGGTGGATTGGCTGAAGCTGGTGATGTCTGATGATATTCCCGAAGACATTCTGACCAACCGCGATCCCACTAAAGCGATTCCACCGCTTTACGGCGCGCTGTTGAAAAATGAGCAGGACGTTCACCTGCTTGAGCGTTTGGCATTTATGACTCGGCGAGAAGCCCGATAAGGTTTATCGCTTATGTTGATTAACTTTTTTTTCACATTGAAAAAAGCCAATGTGCCGGTTTCGATTATAGAGCTGCTAGATTTGCTGGCGGCTCTGGAGAAGAATCTGGCCTTTGCCTCTATAGATGACTTTTATCTGCTGTCGCGCACCTGCATGGTCAAAGATGAGAAATACTACGACCGCTTTGATCGGGCCTTTGGTGCCTACTTTAAAAATCTTGAAAACCTCGACGATATTATTGAAGCACTGATTCCCGAGGACTGGCTGCGCAAAGAGTTTGAAAAAAATCTTAGCGAAGAAGAAAAAGCCAAAATTGAAAGTCTCGGTGGCCTAGAGAAGCTTATTGAAGAATTTAAAAAGCGCCTCGAAGAGCAGAAGGAACGTCACGAGGGCGGCAATAAGTGGATTGGCACTGGTGGCACATCACCCTTTGGCAATGGCGGCTTTAATCCCGAGGGCATTCGTGTTGGCGGTGAAGGCGGGCAGGGCAGCGCGGTGAAGGTTTGGGAAGATCGTCAGTTTAAAGATCTCGACGACTCGGTGCAGATTGGCACGCGCAATATTAAGGTCGCACTGCGGCGTTTGCGCAAGTTTGCCCGTGAGGGGTCCGAGGATCTGTTAGATCTCGACGATACCATTCGCAGTACTGCGCGCAATGCTGGCATGTTGGATATTAAGATGGTTGCCGAGCGTCGCAATGCGGTGAAGGTACTGATCTTCTTTGATATTGGCGGATCCATGGATCCTTATGTGCGCCTCTGTGAAGAGCTGTTTTCCGCGGCAAAAACAGAATTCAAGCATTTGGAATATTTCTATTTCCACAACTGCCTCTATGACTATGTATGGAAAGACAATCACCGTCGTCGCGAAGA